>Ga0310811_10000037_pt1 | contig 232525 bp, 220 predicted proteins | sample YCmetagenome_FD_207642 | JGI IMG/M metagenome (GOLD analysis project Ga0310811, IMG submission 207642) | Soil microbial communities from experimental microcosm in Duke University, North Carolina, United States - YC | ecosystem: Engineered > Artificial ecosystem > Soil microcosm > Unclassified... | reverse complement strand
AGCCTCAACGGCGCCGGCACCGGCAACGGCAGCCTCAAGGGCCCCCTCATGCCCATCTTCGGCTTCAAGGAAGCCCAGACCGGCGGCACCCTCGTCGGCAACTTCTACGACTTTAAGCAACTGCGCGGCGCCAAACCGAATCCGGATTACGTGCCCAAACCGGGCACAGGCAAAGCGTCGGGTCTGGATTCTGGTGCGTCGCAACTCGCCTACAAAGAAGTCGACAATTTTGTCGCGAGAAATTTCTCCAAATCCTCGCTCTACAAGTTTTTCGTCGCGCCTGATCCGCTTTATACGACTCAGATTTTTATCCCCAACATGAACGCGGAGGACGCGCCCGCCGCCTTCAGCGTCGAAAAATTGGCCAAGGGCAAAGCCTGGATGGTTCATTACCGCGGGAAAATCTCCCCTCCCACTTCCGGCACTTATCGTTTCGTCGGCTTGGCCGACGATATCATGGTCGTGCGCATGGACGGCCGGCTCGTCTTGGATGCCAGTCTCTCGAACAGCACCAAATTCGTCTTCGACAAGCCCAACTACGGCAATCTCCGTGTAGGCAAGGCCATGCAGCTCCAAAGCGGCCAGTATTACCCCATCGATATCGCGATTTCAGAAGCCCCCGGCGGTCGTTTTTATGCTTATCTTTTTGTTCAGGAAGACGGCGTAACCTACGAAAAAAACCCTGACGGCACGCCCATCCTGCCGCTCTTCCGTGTGGCCCCGGGAAATACCGAACAGGTAAGAGGCGCTCCTGCCTTCATGCCCAACGGCCCCATCTGGAAGGCTCTTCCAGCCCCCAAGGATTAATCCTCTCCTTTACTTGGCCGCCACAGGCGCCGGTGGCGGCGGGAGCAGAGTGTTCAATTCGTTCTCCCAGCGGCCGGCCTGATCAGCGTCATGCACCGCCCGCGCGCCGGCCAGCGCCTGCCTCAGCCACTCGATACGCACGTCTTTTGAAAGCGTGCGCATCCCCAGGACTCGTTTCCATATCCCCAACGCGAGGCTGCCTTCTCCGCCATTGAGCAGACCTTGCGCAACCCCCATCGCGAGCGGAGCCTCCGCCAAAGTGAAGCTTCGCTGGGCGATCACCTTGTTCAACGCCATGCGCGCTCCGGCCTCGTCTCCGGCTGCCTTTTGCAGGTTCGAGACTGCGACCGCCACCGCTACGCTTGGCTGCGTCTTTTGCTCTTCCAGCCCGGCCCAAATCGCCTCGTCACGTTTACCCTGCATATCCAACTGACGCATGTGCCTCAAGACCACATAAGGCCGTAACTCCGGAGATATTCTGTCGCGGTGCTCCCACTGCTCATCGAAGGAAACCTTGAACGGCCGGTAAAGCGGATCGCCGATCACGATCCCCTGCCAGCTGTAAATCGGAATCGAATAGGCGGCCGCGTCGCCCAGTGAGTCTCCCCGCGCCAACGCCTTTAGGATGAGCTGCGGCTCGTGGGTAAATTCCAGATACGGCTCGGTCACGTTTCCAAACGTCGCCGTCACCCCGAGATGCACGAGCGGCCCCACCCAACCGCGCAACGGCGACTGCACCGTGCTTGCCGAGTAGCTGTGGATGTGTAACGCGACCGCTCCCGGCGGAAACATGAATCCCGGCTGCACAAACGGCCCGTTTGCATCACCGGCATACCAGCCAAAATAAAGTGCCGGCGCGTCGAACCTCGCCCATCCCGGCAACGTGCCGCCCGCCCGGTCGACATCACCGTCAAACCCCAGCACACTTAACTGTTTCGCCGCGTCTTCCAACCAATGGTCACCCAGGGGATGCGGTCCGCCGATATCCACATAGCTCCGGCCGATCAGTCCGGTCTTTTCCGCCGTGATCGCGTTGTCGACCAGACGCCGCGCGTCCTCATAGGTCGGCCCGTCCAGCCGGCTGACCTTCACAATCTGCTCGATGGCCAGGTCTGAAGGTTTGTCATTGTTAAAAAGCGGGTTGGGCACAAACCCGACCGTCGGGGTCCCGCTCTGCGCCAGCAAAGCCAGCTCCGAGTCCACCGCCGCCGTATGCGTGCGAAACGCCGGATTGGCCGCAATTCCGTCCGTGCCCGTCGGCATGTCTGCCTCTCCGTTTACGGTCAACGGCACGCCACGACACACCACCAGGTAGGAAATCTTATGTCCCGACATGGCATATTTGCGGCGTCCTATTTCATCCCGTGCATCCATGCCGATCCCATCGATCCAGCCACGTTTCACCAACTCATCCTGCAAGGGCTGAAACAAAGTCGGAACGAACTCGTGCCACCCGAAGGACTCCGCCAGCGAAAGCTTGAGCGCGATGATGTTTTCCGCCGGCACGCCACGCCGCTCCGCGTAATACCGCGCCAGTTTTACGGAATCAGGATCGGCACTGTTCGCGAGCACGATGACCCGCGAAGCCTCGTCACCCGCCGCCCAAGACCGTCCGGCCATCAGCAGCAAAAAGAAGATTCCCGTCAAAACACGACGCATCGCAGGCATGATTGTCCGATTCTGGAAGGCATTTCGAGGCTGATTAATTTCCGTGAAATCCAGCCATCGGCGTCGAAAATGCTGGCGCCCTTCATCCGCCGGCCAATCCCTTTCCCTATGCACCTCCGCCGCCTTGCTTTCGTCGCCGCGCTTTTGGTCGTTACCCTCGATGCCCGCGCTTGGGATTACAACGGCCACCGTATCGTCAACCAGCTCGCGCTCGCCGGACTTCCCGACGATTTCCCCGCCTTCGTAAAGACCCCCGAAGCCGCCGCACGCATCGCCTTCCTCGCCGGCGAACCCGACCGCTGGCGCAACATCTCCGATCTTCCCCTTCGTCACGAAAACAGCCCCGATCACTACCTCGACATGGAAGGCTTGGACGACGCCGGTATTCCCTTGGATAAACTCAGCGAATTCCGCTACGTCTTCGTCGCCCAACTCTCCGCCGCCCGAGCCACGCACCCTGAGAAATTTGCGGCCATAAATTCCGACAAGAACAAGGATCACGTCCGCGAGCTCATCGGCTTCCTTCCGTGGGCGATCACCGAAAACTACGGCAAGCTGAAGTCCGCCTTCTCTTATCTCAAAGCCTACGAGCAATACGGCACGCCAGATGAAATCGCCAACGCCCGCGCCAACGCCATCTACATCATGGGCGTCATGGGCCACTACGTAGGCGACGGCGCCCAGCCCCTTCACACCACCAAGCACACCAACGGCTGGGTCGGTTCCAACCCGCACCACTACACCACCTGGACTCGCTTCCACGGATGGATCGACGGCGGCTACATCGCTCAAATCAAACTGACCGAAGCCGACCTCGAGCCTCGCGCCAAACCCGCCCGCGTCCTCGAAACACCCGCCTCGCCTCCGCCCACGGAGCGCGACCCTGTTTTCACCGACGTGCTCGCCTATCTCGCCGCCAGCCACGCCCGCGTCGAACTACTCTACCGGCTTGACCAAACCGGTGCGTTAAAACCCGACGCGCCCGACAGCGTCACCGCACCCGGCCGCGTCTTTATTGGCGAACAACTCCTGCGCGGCGGCGAGATGCTGTCCAGCCTGTGGCTCACCGCCTACCGACGCGCCACGCCCGACACCTACCTGCGCGCACAACTGCTCAAACGTCAGTCCGAAACCGCCACGCCCGACACCTAAGGCTCAGCCTGTCGCCGGAGCCTCACCCATCTGCTGCGCCGACGCTTCCGCCGCCGCCTTTGCCTTACGCTGCGAACGATGAAGCAGCGCCTCGTAGATCGGCACATCACCGAGCCCTTCCGCGATGCCGTAAGCGGTCAGACATGCGGCCAGCAGCGGCAGCATGAACCCGTATTGACCGGTCAACTCCACCATCAACACGATACCCGTGAGCGGCGCACGCACGATCGCGGTGAACAATGCCCCCATGCCCAGCACCGCAAAAATCTCCGGGTGCGGAATCGAGGCCGGCACGAGCCAGTGGGCCCCGTGTCCGAGCAACAATCCTCCCAATGCCCCGAGCGCCAGCAATGGCGCGAAAATACCACCCGCCGCCCCGCAACCATAACTCACCATTGTGAGCAGAAAACGCAGCACCAGCCACACCGCGATCAATTGCACCGCAAATCCGCCCGCCAAAGCCGTTTCCACCAATGTGCCGCCCGAACCAGTAAGCCCGGGTAAAAACACTCCCGCCAATCCGAGCACGGCACCGGCCAGCGCCCCGACCGTAAATACCGGCCAGCGGCGCAGACGATCAAACGTATCCAGACTCCAAAGCAAAGACCGATTAAAAATCACTCCCGCGCCACCGGCCAGCACGCCAAGCACCAAGGCCCATGGCAGCACACCCAGCCCCGGAGGCACCATCCCCGGCAAAGGAAAAACAGGTGCGTCTCCCGTGAGCACACGGCACACGACATCGGACGCCACCGACGCCAAAAAGGACGCCACAAAAACCACCGGCGTAAGATTCCCCTGCAACTCCTCCAATACGAACATCACGCCCGCCAGCGGTGCGTTGAATGCCGCCGCGATGCCCGCGCCCGCACCCGCGCTGATCAACGCCCGCCGCTCGCCTTCGCCAACCTTCACTCGCAGCACCTTCGCAACGAGCAAGCCGGTCGCGCCGCCCATCTGCACCGTCGGCCCTTCGCGCCCCAGCGCGAGACCACCGCCGATGCCAAGCAGACCGGCCATAAATTTTATCGGTATCACCCGCGCCCAGCGCAACTCCTCCTGGGCCATCACCACCGCCTTCAAATGAGGAATGCCGCTGCCCGCTGTCTCCGGCGCGAAACGCCGCACGAGCCACAAGCCCAGTCCGCTCCCGATAGCCCCGACCACCACCCCCCCGACGATACGCCACGGAAGTGTAAGCCCGGTCAACCAGTCCATTCGAACATTCTCCGCGTGAGTGAGCGCGATACGAAAAACCGCAGCCACCACTCCGGCCGCTACGCCGACCAGCAATGCCTTCAACAGGATATGGCGGCGCTTTACCTCCGCCGTTCTAAGGCCTGATCCTGCTTCTTGGCTCGGTGTCATAAAGGACAACCAAGCCACGCCCGCTCCATCGAAACAAGTTTTTTGCCCGTCCTTCCCACGGAAAGCACCGTCACTTCAACGCCAGCACCACCGCGCCGGCCACAATCAACACACCGCCCAGACCCGTGCGCCACGTCAGCGACTCGCCCAGAAAAATCACCGCGAAAACCAGCACGAACACCACGCTCAACTTGTCGATCGGCGCGACCTTCGACGCCTCTCCGAGCTGCAACGCCCGGAAATAGCACAACCACGACAACCCCGTCGCCACACCCGAAAGAGCCAGAAAAAACCAAGTGCGCTTCGACAGCGTGAAAATCTCCCGCGAAGACCCGACCGCCAGCGCGATGGTCCAGGCAAAAATCAAAATGACCGTGGTGCGGATCGCCGTCGCGAGATTGGAGTTCACGTTTTCCACCCCCACCTTCGCCAAGACCGCCGTGGCCCCGGCAAATCCAGCCGATAACAACGCCCAGAAAAACCAGTTCATACCCGCTTTCTCTCCTCGTTTTTTAATGCGAAGACGAGCCGGTAAACTCAGCGCCGCCTGTTACTCTCGCAATTTCTGCACGCGGTTGAAAAGCGGCGTGGCCATAAGCGTCGTCGCGATAGCCATGAAAACCATGATCGAAAACAACGCCGGCGTGATGATCCCGCGCTCCAACCCGATGTTGATGATGATCAGCTCCATCAACCCACGAGCATTCATGAGTGCGCCCACACCAAGCGCAACCCGGTGCGACTCCCCGCTCAACCGCGCCGCCGCATAGCACGCGCCGGCCTTCCCCAACACCGCCGCCACGAACACCGCCAAAGCCACCATCCAAAGCCACCCGCTGGTGAGCAGGTCAAAGCGGGTGTTCAGCCCCGAGTAGATAAAAAACAGCGGTAGCAACAGCTTCGTCGTCAGCGGCTCGATCAGCGCGCGCACATGATCAACGAACGGCCCGCGCGGCATCGCCATGCCGAAGAAAAACGCGCCGAACACCGCATACAGCCCGATCCAGTCGGTGAACCATGCCGACAACATCAACAACACGAGCACCGAACCCAGCGACGCACCACGATCGTCGGCACTGCGCTCCCAATGCCGCCCCACGCGAGCCAGCAGGGGTTTCGCCAATTTCAATACGACCACAAATGCGAGCCCTCCCCCAATCGCCCATCCTGCCTTGGAGACATCTCCCGACAATCCCGCAAGAACCACCGCCAGCACGCCCCAAGCCGCCGCGTCATCGATTGCCCCCGCCGCCAACGCCAGCGTGCCCTCCGGCGTGCCCGTGAGTTTACGTTCAGAGATGATTCGGGCCAGCATCGGAAACGCCGTGATCGCCATCGCCGCGCCGAGATACGGCATCGCCGCGCCCAACGACACGCTCGCCCCGAAAAATCCCCCCGCCTGCACCAACCCGACAGCCACCAGACATCCCAGCACGAATGGCGCCGCGATGCCCGAGATGGAAACGGCCGTCGCCGCCCGCCACCGCGATTTCACCATGTCCACGCGGAACTCCAGTCCGACCGTGAACATGTAAAGCGCGAGCCCCAGCTGCGCCACCGGCAGCAGCACCGCCCGCGATGACTGTGGAAAAATCCACGCCTGCGCCGCCGGAAAAACCAGCCCGAAAAGCGACGGCCCCAACACCACGCCCGCGATCATCTCCCCCACGACCGGAGGCTGGCCCGCGCGTCGCGCAAGTGCGCTCACCAGCCGGCACACCAGCAACACCACCGCCAGTTGAAGAAAAAACCGGACGGAAATTTCAAACGGCGACATCGGTCAGCCGTTACGTCCGAATAACACCTTGATCGCAAGCCGCAAACGGCGTGCGGCGCGCACCGTTACTTCGCCGGACGACGCGCACGATAATGGACGATCTTTACTTTTTCGAGCGTCACGAGTCCCCCGTCCATCATGCCATCCAGCACGGGGAGGAAAGCGGCCACCTTCGACTCCGCATCGACGATCTCGATGATGATCGGCAGATCGTCGGACAACCGGAGAATCTTCGCCGTATGCAAATGGCTCGTCGCGCCAAACCCCATGGGGCTGCGTAACACCGTGGCGCCTGCCAGCCCCAGTTCGCGCGCCTTCAGCACGATGGCCTCGTAAAGCGGCTTGCCGTCATAACGGTCGGATTCACCCAAAAAAATGCGGAGCAACTGGGATTCTTGGGGCAGTTCCATGGCGGGGTATTCCTTGTTAGCGGGATGAATTGAGCGAAAACGCGAGCAGATAACCGAGCCACGCCGCGACCAGACAGACCACCACCGACCCGATTACGTTCCCTCCCGCGCGCAGCCAATCACCATCGCGGACAAGCGAGAGGGTTTGCAGACTGAATGACGAAAAGGTCGTAAAGCCACCCATGACGCCTGTCATGAAAAACATGCGCCCGCCCGCCCCCACGAAAAACCGTCCGTCCGGCCCGGTGAGTGTCGCAAAAAAACAGATGAGAAACGAGCCGAGCACGTTTACAACAAGCGTGCCCCACGGGAAAGTTTCTCCGATTTGGCCGGCGATGAGTCCCGACATGGCGAAGCGTGCCACGCTGCCGAGCGCGCCTCCAAGTGCGATCAAGAGATAGAGAGTCATGGTAGTTCCTAGTGCGTGATTGGGCCGCAGCAGGAGTCATTAGCATCAGCGCGCGGGCCGGGCGGTTTACCCGGAGACCGGGAAGGCAGATTCCATTGCCACAAGCAGGCCAATAATCAGGCGTGCCCGTGTCAAATGCTTATCCTTGGGATCGAGCCTTGGCCGGCCTAAAATAACCGAACCTCTTCAATTGGCCTTCGGGGGACGCGTGGCAGCGGAATAAGCGCGGATGCCTTCGGCGATACCTTCGGCAATACCGTCGCGATAAGCGGGGGTGCATATCTTACGAGCCTCGGCGGTATTGGAAAGGTAGCCGCTTTCGACAAGCACGGCGGGCGCATTAACAAAGCGGAGCACGGCAAAACGCGCCCGCTTCAGCCCGCGGTCCTCGGAGCCCAGCTTGGAGAGAAGCTTGTTTTGCATGCAGTAGCCTAGAATCACATTCCACACATCGTTGCGATTGCCCGGATAAGCCATGCGTGCACCGGGATCCTTCTCGCCCGGAGACGTCGAGGTGGAGTGCTGATATTGCGGAGTCATCGCATAGGTCTCCGTTCCAAATACGGCGGGAGCCCCTTCCACCGAGTTGAAATGGATGCTGATGAAAAGATCCGCGCCCGCCTTGTTCGCGATCTCGGCCCTGTCAGGCAACGGAATGTAGCGGTCGTCGGTGCGGGTCATCACCACCTTGTAGCCTTCTTTCTGGAGCAGTGCTCGCAAGCGCAGCCCCACGTCGAGAGTGAAGGTTTTTTCGTTGAGCTTGAGCGCCTTGTTTTGCGTGCCCGTGTCCTGGCCTCCGTGTCCGGGGTCGATGGCGATCACACGCACGACGGGCACCGGCGGCGAATACGCGCCATCGGGATTCAGCAAAGGAGCGAACAACTTCTCCGAGTCGATGCGGCTGATATAAAGGGATGACCCGTAAAACGCCGCCGGCTCGCCCAAAAGGACACGGCGGCCGTTGAACACCGTGTCGCGTTTGTCGGCTTCGAGTTCGATTTTCGTGTAAGCACTCTCGAAGCGCATTTTTTCTCCTATCTTCACCCAGCCGCCGGTCTTGAATCCGTAACGGGCAAAAAATACGCGGGCATCGGTATAGGAAACCCCGCTGATGGTGATGTTAACCGGACTTGAGGACGAAGCACGTCCGGGCAACGCATGCGCCTCGACCGTTATAAAAAGACCCAGCAAGGCAAGGAGCACGCCCGCCAAAACTCCACGCCGGTGCATGATCATCATTCCCCGCCCGCTCAGGCCTGAGCCTGAGCTTCGTTGTCGTCCTGGTCGTTGTCGGAGCCGGTGTCGTCGATTGCCTGTTCGTCCGCTTCCAGCGTGTATTTCCGCTTCCGCTTGTTCTCAGGCAGCGGGGTCAACATGACGTTGATCTGTTTGCCCATGAGCTTGGCCTGATTGTCCGGATGGCCCATGCCTTCCAGCTCGGCGAGCGCCTTTTGCATCAGCGCAAAACCGATCTCGGTGTGAGCCATCTCGCGGCCGCGAAACTTGAGACGGAGCTTCACCTTGTTGCCATGCGAAAGGAATTCCTCGGCATGGCGGATCTTCGTCATGAAGTCGCCGCCGGCGATACGCGGTGTAAATTCGATCTCCTTCAGCTTGGTTGTCGTCGACTTGGCGTGGCTGGCCTTCTTCTGCTCCTCATAGATATACTTGCCGAAATCCATGATGCGACAGACGGGAGGCTTGGCTGTCGCCGCCATCTCGACGAGGTCGAGATTGAATTGCTGCGCGAGCGCAAGCGCGCGCTCGGTCTGCATGATGCCAAGCTGCTTACCCTCGGGGCTGATGACTCGGATTTCCGGCTCCTTGATCCGGGCGTTGCGGCGGATGTGGGCGAAAGGGTCGTTGTTACGACGCTGAAAATAACCGGGGCGGTTGCCGCCCGACGAAGAAAACGAATTAGCCATCAATAAGGAGGTTGCAGTGTGAGGTCACGAAGAGGTTTCGCCCAGACCACGGGGGAAGACAATAAAGAAGTGGAAAACAGCGCAAAAGGCTCCTCAGACACTGAAGCTTTCCCCGCACGAGCAGCTCGCCTTGGCGTTGGGATTGGAAAACTTGAAGCCGCCGGCGATAAGCTTGTTTGAGTAGTCCAGCAGCGTCCCCTTGAGATAAAGCGCAGTCTTGGCATCGACCACCACGGGAATGCCCGCCGACTGCACGAGGATGTCTCCTTTGCGCGGCTCGGCCACGAACTTCATCTTATAGCTGAGGCCGTTACAACCGCCGCCGGTAATGGCGACGCGGAGAAAACCACCCTGTTTTTCGCGGGCGATCAGTGTGCGGACCTTGGCCCCGGCCGGCTCCGTCAGGCGCACGAGGTTCTCGTTGCCCGCACGCACGCCCTCGGGGAGCGCTGCGGACGGCGACGGAATGGCGGAGGAAACGGTTTCGGTGGCGACTGACATGCAGCCACTATCCCCCGGAACGCGCGTTTATCAAGCGTGGGGAAGCACCGCATGCTGTCTGCCGCCCGCACCAGCCACGATTTCATAGGAGTGCAGCCGTGCCGCATGATCAAAAATCATCGCGTTGATCATGATCTCATCGGCCTGGGTGCGAGCCAACAAAACCTCCAGCCCCCGGCGCACCGTTTCAGGTCCTCCGATGATCGATGCACTCAAATGATCCGCCACCGCAGCCTCTTCGGCCGGAGACCAGCGGCCGTCCATCGTATCCACCGGCGGCAGGAGTTGGCTCGGCTTGCCTCGCACCATGTTAAGAAACGCCTGCTGATGCGAAGTGGCCAGACGCCGCGCTTCGTTGTCGGTATCCGCCGCGATGATGTTAACACCCACCATCACATACGGCTCCAGCAACACGCCGGATGGCCGGAAAACACTCCGGTAAAGTTCGCACGACCCCACCATGGCCTGCGGCGAAAACTGTCCCGCAAACGCAAAGGGCAACCCCAAGCGCCCCGCCAGTTCAGCGCTGAATCCACTCGAACTCAGCAGCCAGATGGGAACGTCAAGCCCCGCTCCAGGCACCGCCTTTATTAACTGCCCTGCCGTCGCCGGACGAAAATAACCCCGTAGCTCTTCCAGCAATTGCGGAAACTCCTCGCCCGCTCGCGGGTGATCGCGACGCAACGCCCGTGCGGTCGGCTGGTCGCCGCCCGGCGCCCGGCCAAGCCCAAGATCAATGCGCCCCGGAAACATCGATTCCAGCGTGCCAAACTGCTCGGCAATCACCAGCGGCGCATGGTTGGAAAGCATGATGCCACCCGCGCCTACGCGAATCTTCGACGTAGCCGCCGCCAATCGTCCGATCACCACCGAGGTCGCCGCGCTGGCCACGCCGGGAATGTTGTGATGCTCGGCCACCCAGTAACGGTTATAGCCAAGCTCTTCCGCCTTCCGCACAAGAGCGACGCTGTTGCGAAACGCTTCCGCCGCGTTGCCCCCCGCCACGATGGGCGCGAGGTCGAGTACGGAAAGCGGGATATCGTGGAGCGTTTTCATATCAGCGGGCACAGACCGCCCGGTCACACCGGCGACGGATTCCTTTCCTGGAAACCCGCCTGATGGAAATACGGATACGCCTTCGTCGTCGCGCTCGCCGCATCCAGTTTTGTCACCTGTTCCTTCGTCAGATTCCAGCCGATCGAACCAAGGTTTTGGCGCAACTGCTCCTCCGTGCGCGCACCGATGATCACGCTCGACACCGTCGGACGCTGCAGGAGCCAGTTGATCGCGATCTGCGGCACCGTCTTGCCCGTCTCGGCGGCGACCTCGTCGATCGCGTCGACGACCCTGTAGAGATATTCCTCTTCGACCGGCGGCCCTACATCCACGGCCAACTGAGATTGCAGGCGCGTATTCTTGGGCAACGGTTGACCGCGCCTGAACTTGCCCGTCAACCGCGCCCAACCCAGCGGACTCCACACCATCGCGCCCACCTTTTGGTCGATCCCCAGCGGCATCAACTCCCACTCGTAGCTGCGTCCCACCAGCGAATAATAAGCTTGGTGGGCCACATAACGCGACAGGCCGTGTTTTTCGGAAAACGCCAGCGACTTCATCAGGTGCCAGCCGGAAAAATTCGAGGCGCCGATATAGCGGATTTTTCCCGCGCGCACCAAATCGTCGAGCGTGCGCAACGTCTCTTCCACCGGCGTGATCGCGTCGAAGCCGTGCAGTTGAAACAAGTCGATGTAGTCGGTGCCGAGCCGCTTCAAACTCTCCTCGATCGTGCGCATCAGATGATGCCGTGACGAACCGACATCGTTTGGCCCTTCGCCAAAACGGAAAGTCGCCTTCGTGGAAATCAACACCTTGTCACGCCGCCCCGCGATGGCCTTGCCCAGAATCTCCTCGGCATGCCCATGCGAATAAACATCCGCGCTGTCGAAAAGATTGAGTCCCGCCTCCAGCGCGACGTCCACGATGCGGGTCGCCTCCGCGACATCGCTCGTGCCGAACGCGCGGAATAATTCATTGTTACCGCCAAACGTGCCCGTGCCGAGGCTGAGCACCGGCACCTTGAGTCCTGATCCGCCCAGTTGTCTGTAGTCCATGATGGTTTCGTTAAAAAGATCGGTTCGCTGTGCGCCCGCACCGTCCCCTCAAAACCACCGTCGTCAAGCGACTCACCCGCTTAATTTTTGTCGCGCGCCGCGATCAACCGCCGCGCCACCGTCACCGCATTCGAAAAACTCGTGCCGCTCGCCATTCCCTTCCCCGCGATGCCAAAGGCCGTCCCGTGATCCGGACTCGTCCGCACGAACGGCAGCCCCAGCGTCACGTTCACCGCCTCGTCGAAGTCGATGACCTTCAGCGGCGCCAACCCCTGGTCGTGGTAAAGCGCCACCACCACATCGAACTCCCCGCGCAGCGTCCGTCCAAACAACGTGTCGCCCGGCTCCGCCTGCGAAAGTCCGGGAAACTCACCCCGCAGTCCCGCAAGAATCGGATTGATCACGTCGCGCTCCTCCATGCCAAGAAGTCCTTCCTCTCCCGCATGGGGATTAAGTCCGCATACCCCAATGCGGGGCCGGCTGACACCCTCGGCTCGCGCCAACTGATCGGCCGCGCGCACCGTCCGCGCGAAATTTTCCCGGGTGAGTTGCGCCGGCACCTCGCGCAACGGGATGTGCCATGTCAGCAATACCACGCGCAACCGCCCCCCGCAAAATGTCATCACCGGTTCACCACCCCAACGTGCCGCAAAAAATTCCGTCTGTCCCGGATACGCGTAGCCCACCCGCGCCAGCTCCGCCTTGCTGACAGGTCCTGTGACGACACCCATCCATGCTCCCGTGCGACAACCTTCGGCCGCAGCCTCCATCGCCGCCAGCGCGACGCGTGCTCCCTCCGCATCCGGCTTGCCGGGCACAATCATATAATCCACCGGACCGACTGCGATGTGTTTCCCTGCACCAGCCGGCAAAGTCTCCAGCCACCGCGCCGGCCCGATCACTGCGACCTCGCATGCTTCATCCGGATGCTTCGCCAGCCACGCAGCAATGATCTCCGGCCCGACCCCGGACGGATCACCACAGGTGAAGGCAAGTTTCAGCGGCAAGGCCATGTGCGTTCGGGATGCTTATTCGTCGGCCGGCTCACGGTCGGCGCGGCCTCCGCGGCGCGGTCGAATGAAGCCACGTTTTCCGGTCGTGAAAAATTCCAGAAACCTCCGCACCTCTGGCGTGCCGGCCAACGGGTCCGTCAAATGCGAGGCGGCAATTTCCCGGATATTTCCCGGCGTAAAATAAATCAGACGGAAGGCTTCCTTGATGCCCCTGATCGCCTCTCTCGAAAAACCGCGACGCTTCAGTCCAACGACATTAAGGCCGATGAGTTCGTTGCGCTCGGCGATCATCGTGAAGGGCGGCACATCGTAACCCACCCCGGCCAGGCCGCCTACCATCACACCTTCACCGATGCGGACAAACTGATGGATGCCCGCGCCGCCTCCGACAAAGGTGAACGCAGCAATCTCCACATGGCCCGCCAGCATCACACTGTTTGCCATCACCACATTGTCACCGACCACGCAATCATGGCCGATGTGGGCATTGGCCATCAGGAAACATCCTTTGCCCACGACGGTATTAGTGCCGGCATGGGTGGAGCGATTGATGGTCACATGCTCGCGGATGACTGTGCCGTCTCCAATGAGAACTCCCGTGGGCGTCGACAAGTCGAACTTCAGGTGCTGCGGGTCGCCGCCTATGACGGCATAAGGATGCACGACCACTCGCTCACCGAGCACCGCGTGCCGACGGATAATCGCGCCAGCCTGGATGTCACAACCGTCGCCAATGACGGCGCCGTCTTCGATAACTGCGCTGGGGTGGATGGAAATACTCATGGAAATCAGTTTTTTGCGCGCCGCACCGGGATCGCGCGTTCGGGCAGCAGGTCAAGCTGCGCATCTTTCAGCAAGTCGTAGTTTTTCAGGATGCGCATGACCTGCAGCGTGTCGCTCTTCCCGTAGTTGCGGTTGATTTCGATCTTGTCGACGAGATCGAGCAGCATGGAGCGAAACGAGATGATCGCGTCCACGCCACGCTCCTTGAGCAACGCCACGCTTTGCGAACGAAACGGTTCCTGCGTCGGCAGGCTGGGCAACACGAGAATCTTTGTCAGGTCATCACCGTCTTCAGAACCGGCGTCCGCCGGGAAAAACCGTGTGGCTTCCTTGAGCACGTTGTCTTCAAGAAACCGGAAAATCTCCGGCGAACTCTTCAGCATGTTCGGCGTGAACACACCCGTATGCCAGCCTTTCACCGCGATCATCGCGCGGTGCACGAGGGGCAGCTCGTTGGAAAACAAAAAGAAATCCGGACGCTTCGAGCCGCGCTGCCAAGCAGGGTTATAGACGAGCAGATCGATCTCCTCGTCGCCGGTCTTCTTGCGCGCCGACACCTGATACTTGCGCACCTGGCGCACGAGAAAACCGTTTTGCTCGAAATACTCGCGGACAATGCCCTCGTCGATGGCTGACATGAAGATAGGATTATCTCAAAACGCCCCTCGGACGGAAGCGTGGAATCAAACCGCGCCTACTTCGCGAAAGCTTTCCTCGGCAAGTGCGAGAGGCACATCGCCTTGAGTGGCCGCTTCGCCCAGGGATTTGAGCACCACGAAACGCAGCGCGCCGGCGCGCACTTTTTTGTCGCGCGCCATCGCCGTCATGAGCGCAGCCAGCGGCAACGGCTCGCGCAACCGCACCGGCAGCGCGTGCGCTTTCACGACCGCCTCGACGCGTGCCTCTGCGCCCGCGTCCAGACAGCCGAGCTTCTGCGACAGCCGCGCCGCCGCGACCAAACCGATCGCCACGGCCTCGCCGTGCAAATAAGTGCCATAGCCGGTCACTTGCTCGATGGCGTGGCCAAACGTGTGTCCGAGGTTTAGGAGCGCGCGGCCGCCTTCCTTCGCGGTCTCGTGCTCATCAGCCTCGACCACGCGGGCCTTGAGTGCACAGCAGCGCCGCACGACCGGCGCCAGCGCCGGACTGTTCACCGTAAGTGCCGCATGTTCCAACTGCGCGAAAAGATCCGCGTCGCCCAGCAGGCCCGTCTTGATGACTTCCGCCATGCCGGCGGCAAATTCACGCGGCGGCAGGCTCGCCAGCAGGCCCGTGCCGACAAATACCCCGCGCGGCTGGTGAAACGCACCCACGAGATTTTTGCCCGCATGCAGATTGATCCCGGTTTTACCGCCCACCGAGCTGTCCACCATCGCCAGAAGCGTCGTGGGCACCTGGTAAAACGCGATGCCGCGCAGGTAGGACGCCGCCGCAAATCCGGCCAGATCGCCGATCACGCCGCCACCCACCGCGAAGACCGCGCCGCCGCGATCCACCCGCTGCTCCGCCAGAAAATCAAGCACGCGCCCGAGCTCCCGCAGCGACTTCGTTTCCTCGCCGGGGTCGAGCACCAGCGTCGGCTGCCCGCCAAACATGTCTCGCAAAGCCTCCAGTTGCAGGTGCGCCACATTGCGATCGGTCACGACCACGACCTTGCGGCCTTCGGCGACGAGCGCATCCACCTGCACACGCACCGCCGAAGACACATCGACTCCGAAACGAATCGGATAACTGCGCTCGCCGAGATTAACCGTAAGGCTTTCAACCATGAACGGTTTAAAAGTCACCATCTCCGCGGGGTCAACCTCGCGGCGCACCCCGCATTTCGCTGTGGCGGTCGCGCCTTCGCTTCCTACCATCCGCCTTTTCCCATGACGTCACCCGCCCTCCGTGCCGACGGCCGCAAGCCCGACCAACTCCGCCCCATCACTTTCGAGGCCAACATCGCCCCGCATGCCACCGGCTCGGTGCTCGTTTCCTTCGGGCAGACCCGCGTCATCTGCGCCGCCACCATTGAGCCCAAGGTTCCCACCTGGATGAAACAGCAGCGCGTCCCCGGCGGCTGGCTCACCGCCGAATATTCCCTGCTCCCTTACAGCACCCACGAGCGCAAACAGCGCGACATCTCCAAGGGCAAACTCGACGGTCGCACCGTCGAGATCCAGCGCCTCATCGGTCGCTCGCTCCGCGCCGTCCTCGATCTCAAAAAGCTCGGCGAAAACACCCTCTGGATCGACTGCGACGTCCTTCAGGCCGACGGTGGCACCCGCACCGCCTCGATCACCGGCGCCTACCTCGCCGCCCGCCTCGCCATCCAGACGCTCCTCGACGCCAAACGCATCCCCGAAAACCCGCTCACCGATTCCGTCGCCGCCGTCAGCGTCGGCCTCTTCGACGGCCGCGAACTTCTCGACCTGCCCTACGTCGAGGACAAGGACGCAGAAGTTGACTTCAATGTTGTCATGACCGGCCAGGGTAAATTCGTCGAAGTCCAGGGCTGCGGCGAGGAAGCCACCTTCACCCACGAGCAGCTCATGAGCCTGATTTCGCTCGCCCAAAAAGGCATCAAGGAAATCAATGCCCTGCAAACCGCCTTTCTCACCAAGCAACTGCTCAAGTTCTGACCCGAAAGCTGGCGCGTTAACTGCTTCTTTTAACCCATCAAAACCATGCCCACGAAATCCCTTCGCACTCTTCTCAAAGGCTTCGTTCTCCTTGCGGCGATTCCCGCCATTGCCAGCGCCCACCCGGGCCATGATGGCGGTCACGGCTTCGGCTGGGACTTCAGCAGCGGCTTCGCCCACCCGCTTGGCGGCTGGGACCACCTGCTCGCCATGATCGCCGTCGGTCTCTGGGCCGCCCAGCTCGGCGGCCGCGCCCGCTGGCTTGTGCCCGCCGCCTTCGTCAGCGTGATGACGCTCGGCGCCATCCTCGGCCACGGTGGCATGATGATCGCCGGCACCGAACAAGGCATCGCCGCCTCGGTCCTCGTGCTCGGCCTGCTCGTCGCCACCGCCGCCCGCCTGCCTGTCGCGCTCGGCATGGCCGTCACCGGCGTGTTCGCCCTCTTCCATGGTCTCGCCCACGGCGCGGAAATGCCCGCCAACGCCGCCGGTCTCCAATACGGCCTCGGCTTCGTGCTCGCAACCGCGCTGCTTCACGCCGCCGGCCTAGGGCTCGGCCTGCTGACCGCCCGCAAATCTGCCGTCATCCCGCAGACCGCCGGCGCAGCCATCGCCTTGGTCGGCGTCGCCATGTTGGCGATCTGAAAACAATCACAGCTTGCGAGCATCGCAGGCCAAATGAGGAAACCGCGCCGACAACAGTCGGCGCGTTTCTTTTAGGCCCTTGCGCAAGCGCACCCCGTCGGCTGCGACAAATTTCAAACTCCAGCCGCCCGCCCGCAGGCGACTCACGCCGATCCATAGACCGTCGCCCTGCAACGCGTGCACCGCGTCGCGCCAGCCAGCATCGGTCTCTTCGGTGATCAACACCGCGTTGCCAAAACACGCCGCCGGCCCCGAGCCCATCAAGGCGGCCATCGCCTTGAGTTCTTCGCCCGATGGATTGAAGCGCTCGCGTAAAACCAATTCGCCCGCCAGCCGCACATCGACTTCCAGGCAAAGCTCGTCCCACACCCACGCCTCGTCATGCGCCACGCGCCCCGGCATCAAAAGATCCGCAAAAAAAAGCCCGCCGCCCCGCGCCACCTCGATGCGCGTGACCTGCCGGTAGCGACAGCCGCGATGCGGCACGAGCGGCTCCGGCATCATCTCCAGCCACCCGCCGCCCTCGACTGCGAAATGTTGCCGGCACTGCGCCGACCCGCCGCGCATCTGAAACACCCGGCTCGCACTCGGCGTCGTCACAAGCAACGCCGCACCCGCGCCCACCGAGATGTCCGACTCCAGTTTGTCGCCCGATAATATTCCGGCCGTCGGATTCACCACCTGCACGAGCAACGTGCCTGTGTCCGCATCCCAATAAGGTTTGCTCAGATGAAACGGCGCGCGAAACGCCTGCGCCGCCAATACCGTGCGCCCGTCGCGCGCCTCCGCGCCGATTGAAAGTTGTCCGTGAAAATCGGCCATCAGCTCTTCGCCTGCTGGGCAAACAACACCGCGTGCTCGATCCACGCGATCACCCCGTCGAGATTGTGTTCCCGCTTGAGATCGCAAAAGAGAAACGGCTTCGCCCCGCGTTGCACTTTGGCGTCGCGTTCCATCACCCCGAGGTCGGCTCCCACGAGCGGCGCGAGATCGATTTTGTTGATGATGAGCAGATCGCTGTGCCGGATGGCCGGGCCGCCCTTGCGCGGGATTTTGTCTCCCTCGGCCACATCGATCACATAGATGAACGCATCGACGAGCTCCGGAGAAAACGTCGCCGTGAGGTTGTCGCCGCCACTCTCCACGAGCACCAGCTGCAGGTCGGCAAACTTCGCCTCGAGCGCCCGGCACGCCTGCTCGTTCATCGTCGTATCGTCGCGGATGGCCGTGTGCGGACATCCACCCGTCTCCACGCCGGCGATGCGTTCCGCCGGCAACGCACTGTGCTTGACCAGAAACTCCGCGTCTTCGGAGCAGTAAATGTCGTTGGTCACGACCGCCATCGAGTAGCGTTCGCGAAGTTTTTGGCAGAGCTTCAAGCAGAGCATCGTCTTGCCAGAACCAACCGGACCACCGATGCCAATACGAGGAGGACGTTTCATAGGAAAATCAGGAAATAAAAAGCCGACCGTCGGCGGTCTCATGCCGCGCCGCCGCGATGTCGAGCCATGGATTGAACCAGCCGATTTCGTCAAACGGCACTTTCTCCGCTGCCGCGATGATCACAGGCGCCTGCGCAAGGGCTTCCGTGAGCAGCGACTGGCAGGCGTTCTGCCCGATGCGCAAAATCTTCATCGCCGCCGCCAGCTGTGCGCCGATGCTTGCGTAACAAATTCCCGCCAGCACCGCCGTGAGTGGCGCGCCCATCACCCGGCCTTCGAGCGCGGCCGACACCGACGCGGAAAACGGCCAGTCCCCCGCCGCGGCTTTTTCCAGATAGGCGACCGCCAGCGGATGCCCATGCAGGCCCGCCGCCAGCTCGGCGCGCTGACGTCCGATGTTGTGCGAAGCCTGGCGCGCCTCGCTCGCGGTCTTCACCGCCGAGGATAACACGCACAATTCTCCCACCCGCGCCCAGTCCGGCCCGCCCAGCGCATCGTAGGCATGCACCGCGAGCGGCAGCTCGACGTGGCGCAACGCCGGCAGCGCCGAGAGAAACAAAAACTCCCGCAGCGTCGCGCGGTCATGCACCGCCCCCGCCTGCACGAGCCCCTCCAAGCCGAACGAATGTGCATAGCTCCCCGTCGGGTAAAACGAGTCACCCGCCTGCAACAGACTCACGAGCCAGCTCGCGTCAGTGTTTATGACTGGGGCCGAGTTCATGGGGAAGAGCGGCCGGAACGCCGCGCGCGAAACGTCCGGCGCGAAACACCGCCGTCGTCGGTTTGTAGGAAATCTGGATGCGCTCCATAAGCTGACGCGCCGCCGGTTCGTCAGGCGTGAGCAGGCGCGTGGGTTCGGAAGAAAATTCCAGATGCAGGTTCCCCACCGCCCAGCCCACACCCGCCGCCGCGCTCGGCGGCAGATCAAGCGCAATCTCCAGCACGGCCTCAGGTTCCTGTCGGATGACATAGCGTGCCGTCTCGCTCTGAAAAAAAGCCATCTCGTGACGCAACGGTGTTTCCAGCTCGAAGCCAAACTCCGCACCATCTTCGGCCACTCCACGCCACAGCCGCTTGGCCAGCGTGCGGCGCTCCACCCGCAACGCGATCTCCGGCAAAGTCGGATCGACGGAGGTCAACGGGGCTGAAACGATCAACATGGTCACAGGCTGGGGCCGTTCAGGCGGTCGTCAATGCGCGGGCGCGCGCGTAAAGCATGTCCTTCCAGCCTCCGGAAAGCTCCGGACATTCAGCCAGCTCTCGGGCCGCCGCCGCGTCCTGTTTCCGCCGGTAGTAAACCTCGTTGCAATGCGTGATTGTAAACGTCGGATGCAAGCGGCTTTCGAGCGTGAGCGCATCACCCGCACACACTTCCCCGTGCTTAAGCACGCGAAAATAAAATCCAGTGAAACCTGTTTGCTCGATAAGCGCGGTGAACTCTTTCAACCGCCACTGGCGAGCCGGCTTCCAGCAAGGCTGACGCGGCTGGCTCACCTGCACGCGGGCCGCACCCACTTTGTAAATATCACCGATGCACACCTCATTTTCCAACAGCCCCTGCGTGGTGAAATTCTCTCCCAGCGCCCCATGCGCCAGCGCCGCGAGCTCCGGCAGGGTATGCCAGTGCGCATAGTGTTCCGCCGGATAAACACAGACAGCGCGATCCACACCCCCATGAGCCTTGGTGTCGGCAACGCCGTCTCCCGACAAACCTTCATAGCCCAACCACAGGGACCCCGCCGCCGGTTTTTTATTAAGGCCACTCGTCCATTCCTTATCCCACCACTCGGATGTGCCGGCGGCGGCGATAAGCGTCGGTTTTCCAGTGAGGAGGGTGACGAGTTGCATGTCCGACAAAGACCGACAACCCATGCTTAAAACAAGAAATACCGCTGTGCCATCGGCAGAACCCTGGCTGGCTCGCAGGTGAGAATTTCTCCGTCGGCTTTCACCGTGTAGGTCTCGGGATCGACTTCGATTTTCGGCAGGGCGTCATTGAGCACCATGTCGCGTTTGGTTACGGTGCGCGTGCCCTTGACCGGCTCCAAACGGCGGCGGAGGCCGAGCTGCTGAACCTTGCCATCATCGAGCGATGCCTGACTAACGAACGTGAGATGGGTCGCACCGAGCGCCGCGCCCATAGCCCCGAACTGCGGACGATAAAACGTGGGCTGTGGCGTGGGGATGGATGCGTTGGGGTCACCCATGTTGGCCCACGAGATGAAGCCGCCCTTGAGAATCAGCTCAGGCTTCACGCCGAAGAGAGAGGGCTTAAAGACGACGATGTCGGCGAGCTTGCCGACTTCGAGCGAGCCGATGATGTGACCCATGCCATGCGTGCGCGCCGGGTTGATCGTATATTTGGCGAGATAGCGGAGCGCACGGAAGTTGTCCGCCGCCGGATGCGAGGGGCCGGTGAGTTTGCCAAACTGCATCTTCATCTTATGCGCCGTCTGCCATGTGCGGATGATGACTTCGCCGATGCGGCCCATCGCCTGCGAATCGGACGACATCATGGAAATCGCACCGAGATCGTGCAATCGGTCCTCCGCGGCAATGGTCTCGGGGCGAATGCGGGATTCGGCAAACGCGACGTCCTCGGGGATCTTCGAGTCGAGGTGGTGACACACCATGAGCATGTCTAGATGCTCGTCGATGGTGTTGACGGTGAAAGGACGCGTCGGGTTGGTGGACGACGGAAGAACATTGGCCTCGCCGCACACGCGGATGATGTCGGGAGCGTGTCCGCCGCCGGCACCCTCGGAGTGGTAGGTGTGAATGGCGCGTCCTTTGAAAGCCTTCAATGTGTCCTCGACGAAACCCGCTTCGTTAAGCGTGTCCGTATGGATGGCGACCTGAACATCAAACTCCTCGGCCACACCAAGACAGGTGTCGATGGCCGCGGGCGTCGTGCCCCAGTCCTCATGAAGTTTGAGCCCGATGGCACCGGCAACGACTTGCTCGCGGAGCGGAGCGGGCGTGCCGCAGTTGCCTTTGCCAAGGAAACCCAGGTTTACCGGAATCGTCTCGGCCGCCTGCAACATGCGGTGGATGTTCCACGCACCCGGCGTGCAGGTTGTAGCAAACGTGCCGGTCGCCGGCCCCGTGCCACCTCCGAGCAACGTAGTCACACCGCTGGAGATGGCCTCGTCCACTTGCTGCGGGCAAATAAAATGAATGTGCGAATCAATGCCGCCGGCGGTGATGATGCAGCCTTCGCCCGCGATCACTTCGGTGGCGGCGCCGACGATCATGGGGTTCTTCTTGCCGGTGCGCGGATCGGGATAAACGGAGCCAAGGCCGCTTTGAATGCCCGGGTTTCCCCCGTGACCGATGCCGACGATCATACCATACTTGATTCCGAGATCGGCTTTGATGACGCCAAGTATCGGATCGAGGATGAGCGCGTTGGTGATGATGAGATCGAGACACTCTGCGTCGAGCGCGGTGGACGACTGGCCCATGCCATCGCGGATGACCTTGCCGCCGCCGAATTTGATCTCGTTACCGTAACCGCCTCCTTCGGCGATGAGGTCGCGCTCGACTTGCACAAACAATTCGGTGTCGGCGAGACGAACCTGGTCGCCCACAGTGGGGCCAAACATCTCTGCGTATTGGCGGCGGGTAAGTTTGAGAGACATGGGGAAGGAATCAGAGCTTGCCGTTTACGAGGGCATTAAGCCCCCAGACTTCGCGCGTTCCGGCGAGGGCCACAAGTTCGACGGACTTCAAATCGCCCGCCTCAAAACGCACCGCCGTGCCAGCCGGGATGTTAAGCCGAAACCCGCGTGCAGCGGCCCGATCAAAGCGCAACGCCGAGTTGGCCTCAAAAAAATGATAGTGCGAGCCGACTTGAATCGGACGGTCGCCGGTGTTGGCGACCTCGAGGGTCTTGGTTTCCAAACCGGGATTGCCGGCCAGCGGCGCGGCGTCGGAGGCTACGATGATTTCACCGGGTATCATGGTCAGCGAATGGGATGATGGACGGTGACGAGCTTGGTGCCGTCGGGGAAAGTCGCCTCGACCTGCACATCATGAATCATCTCACCCACGCCTTCCATCACGTCGTCTTTTTTCAAGATCGTCGTGCCGTAGCTCATTAGCTCGGAGACAGAGCGGCCGTCGCGCGCACCTTCGATGATCTCGTAGGTGATGATGGCGATGGACTCGGGATAGTTGAGCTTTAATCCCCTCGCCTGCCGGCGACGGGCAAGATCGGCGGCGGTGACAATGAGGAGCTTTTCGCGTTCGCGCGGGGTCAGGTGCATGCGGAGAAGGCGGAAGTGTTAACCACTAATGAGCACTGATGAACACTAATGTTTAAAAAATCTCAGACCTGCAGGTGGGTTTTCACGACTTCATCGGTGAGTGTGGAGATATCACCCGAGATGGTCACGGCACCGCGGTCCATGGCATAAAAACGGTCGGAAATCTCCCGGCAGAAATCGACGTATTGTTCGACCAACAGAATCGCCAGCGATCCGTCGGACTTGAGCGCCTTGAGCGCATCGCCGATCTGATCGATGATCGAAGGCTGGATGCCTTCGGTGGGCTCATCGAGGATGAGTAGTTTAGGTTTGGTGAGGAGTGCGCGGCCGATGGCGAGTTGCTGCTGCTGTCCGCCGGAGAGGACGCCGCCTTTGCGGGAAAGCATCTCCTTCAACACGGGAAAAAGCGTAAAGACCTTGTCGAGACCTTCGCGTGCCTCGGCGCCTTTACGCCCGTGCACAACCAGACCGACGTGAAGATTCTCCTCGATCGTGAGATGCGGGAAAATATCGCGCCCTTGCGGCACGTAGCCGATGCCGGCGCGGGCACGGGCGTCGGGCGGCATCTTGTCGATGCGCTTCCCATCCAACGTGATCGAACCTGTGCGAATGGAGCGCAATCCGGTGATGGAACGCAGCGTGGTGGTCTTGCCGACGCCGTTGCGCCCCATGAGTGCGACGAGCTCGCCGGATTTCACCTCAAGCGTGACGCCACGCAGGATGCGGGAGCCGCCGATATCGGCCTCGATGGAAGAAAGTTCAAGAAGGGCGCTCATTTGTTGGTCTTTCCGCGGCCGAGATAAACCTCGCGCACTTTGGGATTGGCTTGGACATCGTCGAACTTGCCGTCACAGAGCACGCTGCCTTGATGGAGAACGGTCACCAGCCCGTCGCGGGCGATCTGTTTCACGAAGGTCATATCGTGCTCGATCACGATGATGCTGTGCTTGCCCGCGAGAGAAATCAGGAGCTCGCCGGTGCGGTGGGTCTCCTCGTCGGTCATGCCGGCGGCGGGTTCGTCCACGAGGAGAACCTTCGGATCCTGCGCGAGCAACATGCCGATCTCCAGCCACTGTTTTTCGCCGTGGGCGAGCTGGCCGGCCTTCCAGGAACGTTTGCCGTCGAGGCGGATGAGTTTGAGAAGATCGTCGATGCGGTCGCGGTCGGTCGAGGAAAGACGGTTGAAAATTGATGCGAACACACCCCGCGATCCCTTCAATGAAAGCACCAGGTTGTTAAACACGGTGTGCTCGGTGAAGACGCTCGGCGTTTGAAACTTTCGTCCGATGCCGAGGCGATTGATTTCGTATTCGTTGAGCTCGGTAAGGTCGGTGTTGAAGCCGAACTCGATCTTCCCCTTGTCCGGCTTGGCGCGACCGGTGATCAGGTCGAAGAAGGTCGATTTACCCGCACCGTTGGGACCGATGACAGTGCGCAGCTCTCCCTCAAACAAATAGAAAGTAAGATCGGTGATGGCCTTGAACCCGTCATAGGTTTTCGAGACGTCCTCGACGGTAAGCATGTATTTTGCAGACATGGCGAATTAGTGAGGAGTGGTTTCGGTGGCAGTGGGAGCGGCAGACGCTGATGGAGCCCGTGGAGTCGGATCAGGAGGTGGTCTGCGGAAACGGTGGACGAGCTCTTTGATACGGGCGGGAATGCTCACAATACCGCCTGGTAACAATAGCACGACCACGACGAATAATCCGCCGAGGATGATAAGCCAGTAGTCGGGCGCTGCGCGCGAAGCCCAGCTCTTGAGTGAATTGACTCCAATCGCCCCGATGATCGGGCCGACCAACGTGCCACGTCCACCCACCGCACACCAGACAACGGCTTCGAGTGACTTGTCCGGGGTCATCTCAGAAGGGTTGATGATGCCGACCTGCGGCACGTAAAGCGCACCACCGATGCTGGCGATGAGCCCGGCCAGCACAAAGATGAACAGTTTGAAATGTGCAGTCGCATAACCGCTGAAGAGCACGCGATTTTCACCATCGCGAATGGCGCGCTGCACCAGGCCAAATTTCGTATGACTGAGCAGGCGCAGGCCGACATAGACGGCCAGAAGCACCACCGCCGTAAAAATGAACAGTCCACGCTGTGTAGCGGCTTCCCGCACGTCATGCCCGAGGATGAATTTAAAATCGGTAAAACCGTTGTTGCCGCCCATCAGCATGTCGTTGCGGAAAAACATGAGCGACGCACCATAGGTCAGCGCCTGCGTAAGAATGGAGAAATAAACGCCCTTGATGCGTGAGCGAAAAGCAAGGAAGCCGAACACAAGGGCAAGCAGGCCCGGCAGCAGCAAAATCATCGCGAAGGCGAAGGGGAAACTGGAGAATGGTTCCCAAAACTTGGGAAGGTCAGTCCATCCGAGAAACACCAGAAAATCCGGGATGGGTTTATGATACTGACCGAGATCTCCGATCATGCGCATGAGATACATGCCCATCATATAGCCACCGAGGCTGAAGAAGAGCGCCTGCCCCAAACTCAGCAAACCCGTATAGCCCCACAATAAATCCACCGAGATGGCCAGAATAGCATAGCAAAGATATTTACCCCAAAGGTTGATGGTAAAGTCGCTTACCATCCCGTGGGCGTTGAGCAGAGGGAAAATAACAATGAAGAAAAGCGCAATGAGGCCTACGGCGATCAGTTCGATTTTCTGGCGGGTGGTTAGAAAGGACATTCGAAAAAAGGAGGGAAATCAGCGGATGGTCTGCACGTGGACGATGGAAACGATCAGTCGTCGAGGTTTCGACTGCGGGTGACGAACAGGCCGGACGGTCGCCATTGCAGGAAGAGAATGATCGCAACGAGCACGAGAATCTTACCGAGCACGGGATTGAGCAGGATCTGCTGGAGAGACTGGTCGACAAAACCAATGCCAAGCGCGCTATAAACAGTGCCGGCCAGATTACCCACACCACCGACCACCACCGTCATGAAACAATCGACGATGTAGTTTTGACCCAAAGTCGGACCGACGTTGCCTATCTGACTGATGAACGCGCCGGCGAGACCGGCGAGACCTGAGCCGAGGCCGAAGGTCAGCATGTTCACCCGTTCGGTGCGCACACCCATACAGGAAGCCATGTTGCGGTTTTGCATGACCGAGCGAATGAGCAGTCCAAGCGGCGTCTTCGTAAGGATCATCCAAGTGCCGAAAACAATCAGGACCGCGAATCCGATCACGAAAATGCGGTTCCAACCAAAGGTGATGTCATTGATCGTCCAGTTGCCGCTTAGATAAGCCGGACTGTTCACCTGCACATTGTTGGAGCCGAACATGAGCTTCAACGCCTGCTGGAGGAGCAACGAAACGCCCCAAGTCGCGAGGAGACTTTCAAGCGGGCGCCGGTAAAGGAAGCGGATGATGCTGCGCTCAAGACCAATGCCGACAGCCGCCGCAGTCAGAAAACTCAACGGCAAGGCGAACAAGAAATAGGATTGATAGAACCAGCCGGTCGCATGGATGCCGGGAATCGACAGACTGAATCCAAAGAATGGAATCACGATGCCCGATCCAAAAATATTCTCCACCAGATAAGTCGTATAAGCACCTACTGCGATCATCTCACCGTGCGCCATGTTGATGACGCCCATGAGACCGAAAGTGATTGCCAGGCCGATCGCCACGATAAGCAGGATGCTTCCATTGCTAAGACCCCGGAAAAGAGTGCCGTAAAAATTAATAAGCGACTTGTGAGTATCGATCGCCTTGAGCGCATTCGCCGCGGCCGCGACGATATCCGCTTTCTTGTCGGTTGCAGCTTCGCGCATCGCCGTGCGAATCAAATCATAACTGAAAAGCGAATGAAGCTCGGTCAGCTCCTTGAGGGCTTCGAGCCGGACCTTGTCCGACGGATCCTTGAGCTTGGTGACCGCGATGGCTTCCTGAAGCGCACGGCGTGCGTTACCGTTGGTCTCGATCTCAAGTCGTTTTTCCAGGGCGGGAATCTTTTCCGGATCCTGGCCGTAGCCGATGGACTGGATGGCCTGAATACGCTTCACCGGATCCACGATATAGAGATTCAACAACTCAATCACACTGGACATGGCGTGACGAAGAGTCGCGTCATGCTCGACCGCCGTCAGATCTCCACCGACCAGCCGCAGGGGTTTGCCGGCCGCATCGGTCACCGGTTCACCATCCGAAACACGAAAAGCTTTCTGGGCACCATTGTCGTCTTGATCTCCAGTCAGCAAAACCGGCACCGGCGCTGCGTCTTCCGAAGGCTGGTAAAGAAACAGGCTGTCTTGCTTCCACGCGGTGAGCAAAGGTTTGATCGCATCGTCTGTGGAGCCGATCAACGAATCGATGAGTTCGATTTTTTGCGGCTCATTTTTAGACAAGATCGCCGAAACGATGATCGCACGGGCGGATTCGGCTGCGGATGCCGAGATCAACGAACCAAGACACAACGTGGCGGCGAGAAACAGGCGGGTTATAAAACGCACGAGAAAAACGAAGGGTGTGAAATGGATAAAAAAAGAGGGCGGGTCCGCAGAGGAACCCGCCCCTCCCGTATGAACGGGATGTCTAGCAAAGGCTGTGCCGGATGGCGCAGGCTATCGAATTATTGAGCCTTGAACTTACCGAGGAGCCAGGGCTCGCCGTAGACGTCCTTGAATTCTTCAAGAATCTTGAACTGGCCGTTGGCCTTGGACTCGCCGATGAAGACGTTCTTCGTGAGATGCATGTTCGGCTGGGTGGTGACCTTGCCGCCAGGACCGTCGAACGAGATACCGCTCTTCCAGGCAGCGCGGACCTTGTCCACATCGAAGCTGCCAGCCTTCTCGACGCAGGCCTTCCAGAGGTAAACGCCGTCATAGCTGAGAACCATCGGGGAATCGACCACGCGGCCTTCCTTGACGATGCCAGGGACGGTGGTTTCTTTAATCCACTTCTTGAAGGCCTTCACGAAGGCCTTGTTTTCAGGCGTATTGATCGACTGGAAGTAGGTCCAGCAACCGAGCTGACCAACGAGCTGCTTGGCGGGAAGACCACGGAACTCGTCTTCGGCGATCGAGAAAGAAACGACCGGCAGCGTGTCGGCGGTGAGGCCGGCAGCAGCGTATTCCTTGAAGAAAGGAACATTGGTGTCACCGTTCAGCGTGCTCACCACGGCGGTTTTGCCACCGGCGGCGAACTGCTTGATTTCAGCAATGATCTGCTGGTAGTCGGTGTGGCCGAAAGGCGTGTATTTGCCGGCGGAGATGATCTTGCCGGAGTCGTCCTTCTTGAAACCGCCGCCGATGTTCTCGAGGGGAACGCCTTTGCTGAGGAGATATTCCAGCAGCACGAGATTGGTGGTCTGAGGATAAACGTAGTCGGTGCCGATCAAGTAGAACTTGGTGAAGCCCTGCTTGAGGAGATAGTCGATCGCAGGAGTGGCCTGCTGATTGACGGCCTCGGCCGTGTAGCACACGTTTTGGCTCTCTTCCTGCCCCTCGTATTGCACGGGATAGAAGAGGAGACCGTTGTCCTTCTCAAACACAGGGAGACAGGACTTGCGGGACACCGAGGTCCAGCAACCGAAGGTCACGGCGACTTTGTCTTCCTCGAGGAGTTGCTTGGCTTTTTCAGCGAAGAGCGGCCAGTTGGAAGCGCCGTCAACGACGACCGGCTCGATCTTCTTGCCGAGCACGCCGCCCTTGGCGTTGATTTCGTCGAAGGTGAAAAGAAGCACGTCGCGCAGCGAAGTTTCGCTGATCGCCATCGTGCCGCTGAGGGAATGGAGAACACCGACTTTAACGGTGTCTTCCGCGCGGGCGGAACCTACCAACGCGCCGAGCGCGATTGCGCCGACGGAAACGAACTGGGTGATTTTGTTGATCATAACGGGAAAATTAAGTGAAGCGGGGACAAAAAAGGCGGGCTACGGAGATCGCTAGAGAACCGCAGCCCGCCTTAACTAGATCGAACTAACTACTGGAACACCGGTGATCATGGTCAGTTGTGCAGGAACTACTCTACACGCAGATAAAACCATCGGTGTTTAAGTGAACCAAACTGATTAGAACGTGAACAGAGCCTGAACACCGTAGAAGAAGCCCTGGCTGGTCAGGAGACCATAGGTACCGTTCGTAGCATTGACAGAGTCGGCATACGAAACTTCACCACGAACGCTCAGGGCAGGGGTGATCTTATAGGTAGGAGCCAAGGTATAATAGGTACCAGCACCACCGTGGGCATTTTCCTTGGCGCTGAAACGAGCGATTCCAGAGAATTTGTCGGTGAAGGCATACTGCACTTCGCCAAGATAACCTTTCGCAACGCTTTCCGAGGTATCGAACTCGCCAGCGAGGGTCAACTTGGAGGTAAGGGCGTAGCTGGCCCAAAAATCGTAAACGACTGTATCAGGCGTGGTATTATCATCATACGCAGCACCAAGCCAAAGGGTCAGCTTGTCGATACCGGTATAAGTAACGTAGGTTTCGTAGCCAACCCGGTCAAACTTACCGTCACCCTGTAAGAAAGCAGGGCTACCAAGCTGATAAATAGAATCCACAACCGCGAAGCCAGCGCCCCAAGTCTTGGCGGCGTAGTCAACCTTGGCACCGGTGTGGTAACCAGGGATGGCGAAGATATCAGCGCCATAGGTCATCTGGGTCATGTTGTTCGGATCAAATGCCTCATAACCGAGGTAGCTGAGGAATTTGCCGCCGGTAACCGTGAAGCCATCCTTCGAGTAGGTCAGGTAGGCATCTTGAATGCCGGAGTTGCTGCCCGTGCGGGTAGGAATGTAGAGCAAGCTGAGCTTGCCACCAAAATCTCCGTAGGTGCCGACAGCGGCCAATTTGACGGAGTCCAATTCGTTGCTGCCCGAATTGAAGAGCGTGGAGACGTTCTTGCCAGCCGTGTTGTCGCTGTAAGTGCCAGAGGCGGTGGCGTAGCCGTTGAACGAGAGGTAATCGTTGACTTTGATGTCAGCGGAGGCGGTGGCGGCCAGCGCCACGAGGGACGCGGTCCAACCAGTCAGTTTGGTCATGTGTTTGATCATGGCTTGTGTGTTTTGTTTGTAGGTCGGCTTCGGTTATTTTCGGTTTGCGTGAAAATAGCTTTGGCCGGCCATTACTAAGCAACTCGCCTGCCAACCGACACGACTGCCGCGATTTCCCTCCGCCCCACAGGCAAAATCACACGTCATCCGCCTACGGCAGGCGCCCTAAAACCGCATGGGGCTTATCCGTATGATAAATTTTCATTTAATGAAAATGATCACTTTTGTCACCCTATCGACGCATGCAGATCGTTTTTGATCAAAAAATGACCCCATTTATTAGCTTAAGTTAATAAATGGATGCTTGTTACAAACTGATTATCAATTTTATCCGTTACGAATGCGAGCCTATCAAATAAAATTATTAATTAATATTCATTAATCTCTTATATTGATATTCAGATCCTTTTTTAACTCACCAAAATTACCCTGCTCGGAGGAGTGAACGAAACCTTCGGTCACGCTTTTCAGCTCTTCCCAGCGACGGCGGATCTGCCTCGCTTCTTCCTTGGTGATTTTACTGTCGGAGGCTGCCGTGGCGATGACCGCCAACATGTCTGCAAATTCTTTCACAATCGAATTGGTGAAGGGAATGAGGGAAGACGTGGATACTGCCGTTTCAGGATTGGCGATGAAAAATCCTCCGGCCTGTTCGCATACCCACTGGGCGATTCGACGGTCGTGCGTGCTTTTTATTAATTGCTCTATCCGATCAAGCGGATTGTTGGCTCCGCTGCCGGCGTCATCCGAGGGCGGCTCCGCCCATTTGTAGATAAGGGACAGAGACAACCCCATGTCGGCGGCGATCTGTTTTGCGCTGGTCTGCTTCAAGACCTCTTTCAAAACCTCATGCGAGTGCATGCCCCCAGATGCTGCCGCAGCATAAGCCAAACGCAATCTCGCACGCGCTCTTCCTTACAAGCATCCCTCGCCTGTGGTTTTAGCGTGCCATCCACCTGTCCTTTATGGCAATGCTTTGGGCTCTCATGAACATCCACGAGTATCAGGCCAAGGCCCTCTTCGAGAAATTCGGCGTCCCCGTCCCCAAAGGCGTGTCGGCCAAATCCCCGGCGGAATTCGAATCCGCTCTCGCCCAACTCCCCGACGCCCCCGTGGTCGTAAAGTCGCAGATTCACGCCGGCGGTCGCGGCAAAGGAACGTTCACCGACGGATTCAAGGGAGGCGTCAAGTTCGCCAAGACCAAGACCGACGCGCTCGACTACGCGAACAAGATGTTCGGCAACACCCTCGTCACGATCCAGACCGGCCCCGCCGGCCGCAAGGTGCAGACGATCTACTTCACCCACGCGAGCGACATCAAAAAGGAATACTACCTCGCCATCCTCCTTGATCGCGTCACCTCCCGTCCCGTCATCGTTGCCTCCACCGAAGGCGGCGTGGAAATCGAAAAAGTCGCCCACGACACACCGGAAAAGATTTTCAAGATCGTCATCGATCCCGCCTACGGCATCGCCGATTTCCAAGTGCGCGAACTCATCACGAAACTCGAGCTCTCCGGAGCCGAAGCCAAGAATGCCGCCAAGCTCATCCGCAATCTCTACACCTGCTACTGGGAAACCGATGCGGCCATGATCGAGGTCAATCCTCTCATCACCACGCCCGCCGGTGACGTCCTCGCCCTTGATGCCAAGGTCTCCTTTGATTCCAACGCACTCTACCGCCATCCCGAGATCGTCGCCCTCCGCGATCTCAACGAGGAAGACCCCAAGGAAATCGAGGCCTCCAAATACGACCTCGCCTACATCGCCCTCGACGGAAACATCGCGTGCCTCGTGAACGGCGCCGGCCTCGCCATGAGCACGATGGACATCATCAAGCACTACGGCGGCAACCCGGCCAACTTCCTCGACGTCGGCGGCGGCGCCTCCAAGGAGAAGGTCGTCGCGGCCTTCAAGATCATCCTCGGTGACGCCAACGTGAAGGGGATCTTCGTTAACATTTTTGGCGGCATCATGGACTGCAACGTGATCGCCGAGGGCATCGTTGAGGCCGTGAAGGAAGTAGGACTCAAACTCCCTCTCGTCGTTCGCCTCGAAGGCAACAACGTCGCCGCCGGCAAGGCCACCCTCGCCTCTTCCGGTCTCGCTCTCGTCTCCGGCGACACCATGGCCGACGCCGCTCAGAAAATCGTCAAACTCGTCGCCTAACTCGCCCCTCTCTCAATGAGCATTCTCATCTCTTCCGAAACCAAGATCATTGTCCAAGGCATCACGGGTGCCTTCGGAGGCAAGCACGCCCAGCTTTCCCTCGACTACGGAACCCAAGTCGTCGCCGGCGTCACGCCCGGCAAGGGCGGACAGTTTTTTGAATACAAGGAGAAGAAGATTCCCATCTTCAACTCCGTCGCCGACGCCGTCGCCGCCACCGGCGCGACCGTCGCCGTCGTCTATGTGCCGCCGCCATTCGCGGGCGATGCCATCCTCGAAGGCGTTGACGCCGGCCTCGACCTCGTCGTCGCCATCACCGAGGGCATTCCGATCAAAGACATGATCCGCGTGAAGCGCGCCATGGCCGGCGCCAAGACCCGCCTTATCGGCCCAAACTGCCCCGGAGTCGTCACGCCCGGCACTGGCAAAGACTCCTTCGGCGGCTGCCGTATCGGCATCGCCCCGGGTTACATTCACAAGAAAGGCCACGTCGGCGTCGTCTCGCGCTCCGGCACCCTCACTTACGAGGCGGTTTTTCAACTCACCTCGAAAGGCATCGGTCAGTCCACCGCGGTCGGTATCGGCGGCGATCCGGTCAACGGCACCAGCCACCTCGATGTCATCAAGCTCTTCAATGAAGACCCCGACACACACGGTATCATCCTTATCGGTGAAATCGGCGGCAATGCCGAGGTCGAAGCCGCCCGCTGGATCAAAGCCAACTGCAAAAAGCCCGTCGCCGGCTTCATCGCCGGAGCCACCGCTCCCGCCGGCCGCCGCATGGGCCACGCCGGCGCTATCGTGGGCGGAGCCGAAGACACCGCCGCCGCCAAGATCGCCGTCTTCAAGGAGTGCGGCATCGAAGTCGCCGAAACGCCCTCCGACATGGCCGACGCCCTCCTCCGCTCTGCGAAAGCCAAGGGAGTGACCCTCAGCTAAAAACAACCGCCAGATCGTTTATCGCCCAACAAAAAGGCCGCGCATTCAGCGCGGCCTTTTTGTTTTTCAACTCAAGCGTTTTAAAGGACCGGCCCGGCTGACACAGGCACCACAATCCGGCACGGCAACAGCGCCGCATCCTGCATGCCGTGGATGATTTTTTTATCGGGCGGGCAGAAGGTTGCGAGCGCACCGCTCAGCGTCGCCTTGCCGTCGATCACAAAATAATACGGGCACAACCGCAGACGGCCATCGGCCTCACGCACTTGCTGCTCGCGGTCGTAGACACGATGTTTCGCGCGGCGAGGTTTTTTAAATTCCTGGAGAATGTGCGGATTTGTCAGCGCATCGGCGACCGCCAGCTCGACTCCCGCCTGCCATTCCTCGCGCGAGCAATCGCTTCCTAGAATCACGCTGCGCGCCCCCCACGCCGTCTCATGGTAACCGGAAATTTTCAGGATGAGGTCGCGTTCCTTTTGGGAGGCAGCCGCAAGCTGACGCCAGTCGTTAAGCGGACGCCCGCCAACGCGCGGACCGTCGAGCACCGCGCCGGGCGGCAGCGGCGCCGGATCGACCACCCACGAAAGCGGGATAAGCTGACGCAGGAGCTTGAGTGTGCGCCCGCCGAGTGCCTCGGCCCAGTAATCCTGCAACAAGTGATGATGAAACAATGCCAGCCCGAGTTTCTCCTCTTGATACGGCCGCATCGGTGGCACGATCGCGACTTCTCCCGCCGCCCATGCTTCGAAGAAAAACCGCGCGGTGGACACATTTTCCAAATCAAACAACTCGAAAAAGCGGTAGATGATGTCGATCTTCTCAGGATTGCCTTCGACATCGAAACAGAGCGTCGAGCCGAGCGGGAAAATATCCTCGGGCTTCATGCAAAACACGCGCTTGCCCTGTCGCTGGAGCTGTTCGGAAAGCCAGTTCATCTCGGGCCGGTAGGTGGCGGCTTCATCCGAAACGACGACGGCAATCAAGGGATTGCGAATATCACTGCGCAGCGCGGCGAGCGAATCGTAGAAGTTGCGGATCATCGCGTCGCCCGCGCCGAGTATCGTGCCGTTATCCGCATAGAGTTTGTTTAAAAACGCAGTCAGTCCAATGCCGCCCGGCACGGAATCGAGCTCGGTCATCACAAAGCCATCGTCGGTAAGCAGCAGGTCGGGCCTCAATACCGAGGGGAAAGCACCACGATTTTTAGGATCACGAGCGTGGGCGACGAGATGAGCGGGCTTGCCGCGATCCAGATAATCGGCGACCCACGGAGCGAGAAGCGGCTTGTTGCGCAGGAGATTTTTGCCGGCCGCCGAACGCAGGTAGAGCGTCTCCAGCGCCTGGTGATATTCCAGACAGGCCGTGCCGATGGCTTCCAACTGGGCAACCTGATCCGGTGTGAGCGCCCAAGCCTCGGGCGACAGCTGCCAGGATTTGGCCTCAAACAACGACGTGGCATCAAAGGCTGACTGGAGCTGGTCGTATGTGAGGTCGGGCATGATTGGATTAAATCGTCACCGTTCTCTTACGCGTTCCCGTTAGAGAACTCAAATGAAGGCAGCCGATTACTCATCGTCCACCTGAATATCCTTGTTGCGGTGTCGCGGACAACCGGCGCGCAGCCATCCGGTGATAAACCGGTCGATATCGCCATCGAGCACGCCTTGCGTGTCCGAAGTCGAAACCCCGGTGCGCAGGTCCTTCACCATCTGATAGGGTTGCAACACGTAGCTGCGGATCTGCGCGCCGAAGCCGATCTCGCCCTTGTCGCCGTAGAACTTGTCCATCTCGGCGCGCTGCTCGTCCTGCTTTTTTTCGTAAAGACGGGCTTTCAGCACATTCATGGCGGCGGCCTTGTTCTTGATCTGGGAACGTTCGTTTTGGCAGACGACGACAGTGTTGGTCGGAATGTGCGTGATGCGCACGGCCGAATCCGTGGTGTTGACGCCCTGACCGCCCTTGCCGGACGAACGGTAGACGTCGATGCGCAGTTCGCTCTCGGGAATGTCGATTTTGATCTCGTCGGTGACCTCGGCAATGACGTCCACCGCACAGAATGAAGTATGACGACGGGCGTTGGAGTCGAAGGGACTGATACGCACGAGGCGGTGGACACCACGCTCGGCCTTGCAATACCCGTAGGCGTTTTCGCCTTTGATGAGAATAGTGGCCTTGGCGATGCCGGCGGTGTCACCGGGCTGCACATCCATGAGTTCGGTGGTGAAACCGCGGCGTTCGGCCCAGCGCGAATACATGCGAAATAGGATATCGGCCCAGTCGTTGGATTCGGTTCCGCCCGCTCCGGCCTGGATGGAGAAGATGGCGTTGTTGCGGTCGAATTGCCCGGTGAGGAATGCGCCGATCTCGATTTCATCGATTTCGGGCAACATGGCCTCGACCTGCGCGGTGAGCTCCTTGGAGTATTCCTCCTGTTCCTCGGGGCTGCCGGCCTCGATGAGTTCGATCATCACGTCGAGGTCATCGACACGTTTTTTGAAAGCCACGACCGGCAAAACCGAGCGCTTCAAGGTGTTGACCTTCGCGATGTGCTTTTGGGCACGGTCATTGTTGTCCCAGAAAGCGGGATCACCCATCTGGGCTTCGAGGGCCTCTATTTCACGCTGCTTTTGATCGCAGTCAAAGAAACCTCCATAAGTGCCCGGCGCGCTTTTTGAGGTTCTCGATGTGGGAAAAAGTTTCTGGAGCGATCATGTGAAAGGATAATGACCGCAACGCGAAGCGGACGGCGCAAGAAGGAAAAATGATTGTATGATTTTATCAGTCCTCGCTCTCACCCGCCAACCGGGCCGCCTTGCGCCTTTTCCAATCCCAATACCACGCAATCCAAATGGACGCCTCGTAGAGAATGTAGAGCGGCACCGCCATGCAGACCTGCGTGATGACTTCGGGGGTGGTCAGCACCGCGCCCAGAATCAGGCACAGCACAATCACATACCGGCGATAGCGGGCGAGCTGGTGATGCGTGAGGATGCCCATTTTAACGAGCAGCAGCACGATGACCGGAAATTGAAACCCGAGACCCATGCCAAAAATAAACTTCGTCACGAAGCCGACGTAATCGTCGGCCTTCCAGTCGTAGGCCTCGAAGCCCATCATCTGCGAATACTCGATCGACGCACGCAGCGCCACCGGCAGCAGGATAAAATACGTCAGCAACACTCCGGCGAGAAACAGCGCCGTGCCCCAGATCAACCAAGTGCTGAGCGCATGCTTTTCACGGATGTTGAGCGCGGGCAGGATAAACCCGCCCATAAAATAAACCCAGAAAGGCGACGAGAGCACGAGCCCCCCGTAAATGGCCACATGGAAGGCCACGTAAAATGCCTCCGTCGGACTGAAATTGTGGAGCTTCACCCGCAGGTTTTCACCGACAGCCGCCTGATTCGGATCAGGCGTGAGTGTCACGATTTGCTGTCCGTTGACCTGGGCCGTGCCCACATGAAAAAGCACCTGCGGCGCCTTCCCATCGGGCATGCCGGGGAATTGTTCCGGCGTGACTTTATACGGACCGAGCTTCGTCTCGCCGACTTGGAAAGTCACCGTGGCATGCGGCTTTTCAAACATATCCATGCGGTGTAGCGGATACTCCAAAAGCGACACCAACTTATCTCCCATAAAAAGGCACAACACCAGCCCCACCCCCACCGCCATGGCCGACTTGACCAGCGCGGAACGCAGGTCGTCGAGATGCGCCCAGAAGCTTTTGTGGGACGCGGCATCGTGTTCGGAGGCGTCGTCTTCGTCGATGAAGGCCATGGTTTACCGGAAGGATTCAGCAGGGGGAAACGCGATCCAGCAAGCGGGTAAGTGAACCCATGAGATCAACTTCACATTGCGCGCCTCGACGGTCGCGGGCTATTTTCATGGTCCGCGCCTCATGAAATCCACCCGCATGCACTGGTCGTTATACTTTCTCGTCGTCACCCTCGGCATCGCCGTGCTGGGAGCCGTGCTCGGGATGCTCGCCTTCGTGCTCATCGGGTTGATCACAGGAGCAGACTTCAAGCTCATCGCACTGGTGCGCAACGGCGCGGAAACCGGCGCTTTTTATTTCACGCTCTGGGCGCCCGGTATCGCCGTCGTATTGTGCGTGAAGCGCGCTTACGAAAACCGGCAGCCACCTGCCTGAGCACTTGCTCAGATCTGAAAATCAACACGACCGCTGCTTTCGTGCAGGCCGCATTCACGTTTAAGACCACCGAAACGCGTCTGCTCTTCCGTCATCCCGACTTCGAGTTTCGACGTGCTGTGCCAGTCTCCGATGGAAACATAACCCTCCTCCCAAAGCGGGTGATAGTTGAGTCCATGTTCGGTGAGATAGCGGTGAATCATGCGATTATCCCAATCGATGATCGGGTGAACCTTCGTGATTTTATTCTGCGTCTGCGCCACGGGCAGAGATTCGCGCGTGCTGGCTTGGGAACGGCGTAACCCTGCGAGCCAGGCGGTCGCATTCAGTTCACGCACCGCCCGGTCCATCGGTTCAACCTTGTTGATATGGTTGTAGCGCTTCAGACCGTCGATGCCCTGCTCCCATTGTTTGCCGTAAAGCGCCTCCTGCTGGGCAGCCGTCTGGGCAGGCACATAGGTTTTCAGATTGAGCGACAACTTCTCGGTAAGCTCGCGGGCAAACCGATAGGTCTCGGGAAAATGATAACCGGTATCCACAAAGATCACCGGAATCTTCGGCACAATCCGCGTAACCAAGTGCAACATGACCGCCGACTGGATGCCAAAACTGGTTGTCAGCACGAGACCATCACCAAACTGCTCCAACGCCCATTTCACCCGCTCCTGCGCAGAGCCCGCCTCCAAACTAACGAAGGCTTCTTCGGACGAGGATGGCAGGAAAGACATAGGACAAACTAAATACTTAGTTTATGTCCTAAGTAAACTTTTATCCCCAGAAAAATCCTATTCCATAGTTAATTACTATTTAACAATGAGATGCGCCTAAGATCAACGCGCAACCCAATCGAACAAGGCAGCCAATCCACCGAGATAGCTCTTGCGGCGAACTACAAAAGTAGTGGACGCGCTCACTGCGGGAACCGTGATTTCATCGTCACAGGAAGAAACCCGGCGACGGCTGATTTTATAACGATTTTGATTCCATTCAGCCATCCGAACAGTCTGTTCATCTTTGCGATGACGAGCGATTTCCGCATCGCTTTCGCGTTTTAACTGTTCGGCCCTGAAAATGAGATAACGAGATTTCGTTTTTGCCAAATCGCAGTCGCTCTCGATGTAAGCCCTTGCTTCAAGATCAGCATCGACTTTTCCACTAACAACTTCGGCAACAGCTTCCGCATAAAACCGAGATACATGAATATCCATGGGGGTATGAATAAATAACGAGCCAACTAAGAGAATAGAAGAGAACCAAGTTTTGGCACCATCTGCCAATTGATCAAACGAGCATCAAAAATACTCGGAGGGGATAAAAAGGGGAAATTAAAGAACCTAGAGGTAGGACTGCATAATACAGGTATTAGCCCCTACGAGGCCAAGCCTTAAATTTCACCCATTTTCCGATAGAATATCTCCACGCAACCGAATTCAGATCGTCTGATTAGGGTCGTCCGAGGGGAGCTCCGGTTCGCGATTGGCAACCAAGAAACTACAAAGCACTGAGCAGGCGTTCGAGTTCGGCGCGTTTGGCTTGTTGGTCGGCGAGCTGTTTGCGTGCGCCTTCGAGCACGGCTGGCGGGGCCTTGCTCGTAAAAGCTTCGTTGGAGAGACGGGCTTCGGTGCCGGTGATGTGCTTGTTGAGCGCGTGGATTTCCTTCGTCAAACGCGCGCGTTCGGCGGCGGGATCAACCTTCACACCGGTGTCCAGAAAAAGCGTGCCGAGCGACGTCACCGTCGCGGGGAGCGAGAGCTTCTCCGTCGTGCGTGAAATTTCTGCCGCACCGACCAGACGCGCCAACTTGCTGAGGTTTTTCTCCAACGCGAGCCACTCGGGCTGGCCGGCCAAGACGAAGAATTTCACGTCGCGTTTTTGCGCCACGGATTGATCGGCTTTGAGTTCGCGGGCGAGCGTGCTGAATTGCTTCAACTGCTCCACGCGCCCCGTCGCGTCGGCGTCAACCGTCACGCCGCCTTTCGCGAACAACGAGACGAGCCCGGTGGCAGTCTCGATGCGCGTTTCCTGAACAAAGGATTTTTCCGCACCGTAACCGAGCAGGTGCCAGAGTTCCTCGGTGATGAAGGGCGCGAACGGCTCGAACATGAGCAGGAACTCTCGGATGACGAGATCCTGCACGGCAAGGACGTGCGCCTTGGCGGCGGATTCCTGAAGACGGGCCTTGGCGACTTCCACATACCAGTCGCAAAAATCGTTCCAGAAAAACGAATACAACCGCTGCGTTGCACCCGCGAACTCAAACCCGGCGAAGCTCTTTTCGAGCGTGCTCATCGTGTCGAGCAGGGCGCCGATGAGCGCATGGTCGTCATCGTCGAGATGCACGGGATTGATGCGGGAGAAAATCGCCTCAAGCGAGGAGTTGTCCGCCATCTCACCACTCATCTGGCGGAAGCGGCAGGCGTTCCAGAGCTTGTTGCAGAAGTGCTTGCCGGCCTCGACGCGGGACTCGTCGAACTTCACGTCCTGGCCGAGCGGTGCGATCTGGAGGAGACCGAAGCGCAGACCGTCAGCCCCGTAGGCGTTGATGAGATCGAGCGGATCGGGCGAATTGCCGAGGGTCTTCGACATCTTGCGGCCCTGCTTGTCGCGCACGATGCCGTTGAAGTAAACGTGTTTGAAAGGGATGCGTTGCTCGACCGGCGCGCCGGGGCGGGCGAATTCGAGGCCGGCCATGATCATGCGCGCGACCCAGAAGAAAATAATGTCGGCACCCGTCGCCAGTGTGGTCGTAGGATAGAACGCATCGAAGTTCGCAGCCTTCTGCGCCTCGGCATCAGGCCAACCAAGCGTGCCGAAAGGCCAGAGCCAGGAGGAGGCCCAGGTGTCGAGCACGTCGTCTTCTTGATCCCAGTTTTCAGGATCAGCGGGACCGGTGAGGGAAACGTGGATTTTTTTCGGATCGCGGAGATCGGCCTCGGTAATCTTCTCGCGGTCGATGCCTTTCGCATACCACACGGGAATGCGGTGGCCCCACCAAAGCTGGCGGCTGATGCACCAGTCCTGGATGTTTTCGAGCCAGTTCAGGTAAACCTTCGACCAGCGTTCGGGGTGCATCTGGATGAGGCCGTCGCGCACGACCTGCTTGGCCTCTTCGACGCGCGGATAACGCAGCCACCACTGTTGGGTGAGGCGTGGTTCGATGGGCACGCCGGCACGCTGAGAATAACCGACATTGTTCTCGTAGGCTTTTTCTTCGATGAGCGCGCCGGACTCGCGAAGGAGCTCGGCGGATTTCTTGCGGGCTGCGAAACGCTCCATGCCGGCGAGCACAGGGCCGGCGAACTCGTTGAGTGTCGCATCGGCGTTAAGAAGATCGATGACGGGGAGCTTGTGCCGCTGGCCGATCTCGAAATCGACCTTGTCGTGCGCGGGCGTGACCTTGAGCACACCGGCCGCGAAGACAGGATCGACGGCGGTGTCACCCACGATGGGCAGCGGCTCGCGCTCGCCAAGCGGACGCCAGACGGTTTTTCCGATGAGGTGCTTGTAACGTTCGTCGTCGGGGTGAACCGCGAGGGCGACGTCGGCGGGAATCGTCTCGGGGCGCGTCGTCTCGACGGTGAGGTGCGTGAGCGGGATCACGTTGCCCTCGGCATCCTTGATCGTGGACGGCTCGGTGAGCTCGTAGCGGAGCTTGTAGATGAAGCCCTTGGTCGGACGCATCTCGACTTCCTCGTCGGAGAGCGCGGTGAGCGAGGCGGGGCACCAGTTGACCATGCGCTTGCCGCGGTAAATGTGGCCGCCCTCGAAGAGCTTGATGAAGGACGTGAGCACGGCGCGGCTGTAGTCCTCGTCCATCGTAAAGGCCGTGCGGTCCCAATCGCAGGAGCAGCCGAGCTGTCGGAGCTGCTTCAGGATGTGATCGCCCTTCTCGTCGCGCCACGTCCACACACGCTTGAGGAATTCCTCGCGGCCGAGATCGCGGCGGGTTTTGCCCTCGGTCTTCTTGAGGTTCTTCTCGACCATCGTCTGGGTCGCGATGCCGGCGTGATCGGTGCCGGGGATCCAGCAGGCTGCCTTGCCTTCGAGGCGGGCGCGACGGATGAGGACGTCCTGCAAGGTGTTGTTAAGCACATGGCCCATGTGCAGGATGCCGGTGACGTTGGGAGGCGGAATGACGATGGTATAGGTCTCCTGCCCGGGCGCGGCATGGCCGGCGAAGCACTTCGCCTCCTGCCACGCGGCATACCACTTGTCCTCAACATCCTTCGGTTCGTAACTCTTGGTGATCTCGGCCATGGAAAAATTGTGAAAGGTCACGCAACCATCCGAGGGGGCGTGTGGCAAGCGGAGGATTGGCCGGGGTTTGGTGATTGCCTGACGGCGGTCGCTATCGGTCATGTTTCAAGAAACCCGCTCGACCGCATGCGGCCCTTCCATCAATAAGCGAACATCCATGTTAGGCCGCATCAAGAAACACGCCCAAGAACGCTTGAATTTCACCGGAGAGGTCTCGACCTCCAAACGTCTCTCCGCCTGTAAAACCTTCCTGCGCTTGGAAAGCACCATGATCCGGATGCGTCACGACGCGGGCGAGTCCGGTCTCGTCGTCGCCCAGGCACGGGCATCCATGGTGGATGTGATGCTCAGTCATCTTTTTGATTATGCGATCGTCTCCTACGAGCGCCTTCACGGCCAACTGCCCGCGCCCGTCTCCCTGCTGGCGATCGGCGGCTACGGGCGTGGCGAGGTAAGCCCGTTCAGCGACATCGACATCATGTTCCTGTTTCCCGCGAAATCCAGGGCGGGATTCGTCCAGCCGCTTCAGGCTCACCTCGTAAACGAAATCCTCTACATTCTTTGGGACTGCGGCCTGAAAGTCGGTTACTCCACCCGCACGATTGACGAGGTTTTCACCGAGGCGCGCAAAGACATCCAAAGCAAGACCGCCATGCTGGAGTCACGGCTGATCGCCGGCTCGTCCACATTGTTCAACGGCTTCGCTCAAGCCTACCGTGTTTACTACACCGTTGAAGATCCAAAGGCCTACATCACCGCGCGCCTCACCGACCAGACTACCCGGCATGGAAAATACGGGGATACCGTCTTCCTGCAGGAGCCGGATGTGAAAAACGGCGTCGGCGGCCTGCGCGATTACCAAAACTCGCTTTGGATGGCCCGGGTAAAACTGGGCATCAATTCCATCCAGGAACTCGGCACGCAAAATTATCTCCGACGCAACGAACTCCGCGACTTTCAGCGCGCCCACAACTTCCTTCAGCGTGTGCGCAACGAGCTGCACTTCCTCAAGAAACGCCCCACCGACGTTCTCGATCTTGAAGCCCAGCCCCACATCGCCCAAGGCCTCGGCTATCACCAACGCACCATGCTCAGCCGCGTCGAGCACTTCATGCGGGATTATTACAAGGCCGCGCAGACCATCTCACGCATTTCCTCCATCATCGAAAGCCGGCTCGCCCTGACGCTTGAATCCCCGAAAACCAGCATTCTCGGCTCTTTTCGCGAAGCCGTCCGCGCCCGCCGCGACCAACGCAGCAAACGCCTCGATGGTTTTATCCTGCGCGGTCGCGAACTCGGCGCCGAATCTCCTGATGTATTTCGCAAGGACCCGATCCGCCTGATTCGTGTTTTCCGACACTGTCAGAGCCTGAACGCCCAACTCGATTTCTCCCTCCAAACACTCATCCGCGAATCCCTTCCGCTGATCACGCGCAAGGTCACCCACTCCGCCGACGCCACCATCAGCTTCAAGGCGATCCTTGATGAAGCCGGCGCCGTGTATCCCGCGCTCAGCCTCATGCATGAACTAGGGGTTCTATCCCGGTTCATCCCGGAATTTGAAGGCCTGACCTGCCTCGTTCAGCACGAATATTATCACCGATACACGGCAGACATCCACACGCTCAACGCCATCCGCGAACTTGATCAGGTTTTTACAGAAGCCGAACCCATCACCCTAAAATACCGGTCCACGCTTCATGAAACCGCCACCCCCACTCTTCTTTATCTGATTCTTTTGTTGCATGATATAGGCAAGGCCAAGGGCATCCAGGGGCATGCCGAGAGCGGCATGAAAATCGCCATCCCCCTGCTCAAACGCCTCGAAGTTTCGAAGGAAAACACCGAGCTGGTGACCTTCGTCATAAAAAATCATCTCATGATGGCACGCTTTTGGCAGAAGCGGGACGTAGATGATCCCAACACAGCCGCCGCTTTTGCCGAATCGGTCGAAAACGCAGAGAAACTTCGGTATCTCTACGTGCACACTTTCTGCGACGCCCGAGGCACTGCGGCCGGACTTTGGAACAGCTACAAAGACGCCCTCCATACCTCGCTCTATCGGTCCACGCTGAATCATTTGATCCTCGGCCCAGCGATCGCGACCCATAATTCCCAACAGCTGAAAATGACTTTCCAGGCACTCGTCTCACAAAAAATCCCCGGCATCAGCGAGGACGAGATCACCGCGCACTTCAATCTGCTGCCAGAGCGGTATTTCATCCACACGGATACACCGGAAATCGCCCTGCATATTCGCATGGTGAACTCCCTGCTGAAGTCGATCGCACAGGCTGATTCCGTCGGCTCCCTCCATCCGGTGATCGAATGGAAGGACGACATCAATCGCTCCCTTACCGTCGTGAATGTCGTCACGTGGGATCGCGCCGGCCTCTTCTACAAACTCGCAGGCGCCTTCAGCGTCGCCGGCCTCTCCATTCTCGGCGCCAAAGTCATCTCCCGCAGCGACCACATCGCCATCGATACTTTCTACGTCGTCGAGCCCGGCCGCGGCGTCGTGCAGAGCGCCAAGGCCCAGGAAATCTTTGCCAAGACCGTCGAGGAGTCCCTCGTCGCCAACAAGGATCTCTACCCCGACATCGTCGCCCAGGCCAAAAAATACGCCTCCACCCAACGCTACAACACACCGTCGGGCAGCGAAGCCGTCCAATCCTCCTTCCCCCCTACGGTCGACGTCTACCACGAGCTCTCGATGCAGCGCACCATCGTGGAAGTCCAGGCCCGCGACGAGATCGGCCTGCTCTTCCGTCTGGGCAAAACCATCAGCGATCACGGCTTCGACATCATCTTCGCCCGCATCGGCACGGAACGCGGAATCGCCATCGATACTTTCTACATCGAGAGCGACAACCACGAGCCCACCGAGGACACCGCCCGCCTGCAAACGCTTCGTGAAGCGCTTGCCGCCATCATTCTGCCCGCCCCGGCGCACGCCGAAGCCGTCTGATTTGCAGCCTGCGGAAACGCCGGACCCGTTGAAGGAACCGGCGAAAATCTCGCCATCGGCCATCCTTCACTCCAAAGCTGTCTCGCGTGGCAACTCAAACGGCGTCCTCTTTTGATTCTCAGGCTTCCGGCGCTCGCATTCCGGCTTCCTTTGAGGCGCTTTACCGCATTAGCAGCATCGCGGGCCGGATGAGCGATCCCCGCGAGGCGCTCACCACCATTCTTTCGGTTTTAATCGAGGTCTTAAACGCCTCCTCCGGCACCATTTCCCTTCTCAACCCCGACTCGGGGAAACTGGAGATCGAGGTTCAACAAGGCCTCCCGCCCGACAGCGACGAAGTCGCCCTCCGGCTAGGACAAGGCATCACCGGCTGGGTGGCCTTCCACGGCCGCCCGCAACTCGTTTCCAACGTCTCCGCCGACCCACGCTACATCGCCCTTCGCCCGGAAGTGCGCAGCGAGATGGCCGTTCCCATGCTTGAGGGTGGCGGCCAGGTCCTCGGTGTCATCAATCTGGATAGCGACACCCTCGGCGGTTTCACCGAGGCCGACCTCGTGTTTTTTATCCGTCTGACCGAGGAGGCCACTGCCGTCATGCAGCGCCTGTGGCAGCTGCGCCATCTCAGCGGCAAGGCCCGCCAGCTCGAATCCCTCATCACCATCGGCCAGTCACTCGTCGGCAAACTCGAGCAACAGGAGCTCTTCGACACCATCACGCGCGACGCCCGCCTCATCACCAACAGCCACGCCTGCATCTTCTATGTTTGCGACATGCCCCGCCAGACCCTGCGCATCGTCTCACTCACCCACCCTGTCATCGTCGAACATCCCTACGAACCCCTTCCGCTCCAATCATGTCTCACCGCGGCGGCCATCCATACTCGCCGTCAGGTCGAATTCGCCAATATCCAGTCCCCCGAATTCCGGGACGTCATCGATCTTCCGCGCGATGTGACTCTCCGCTCCGTGCTCGCCTCGCCCGTCGTTTATGAAAACGAGGTGATCGGCGTGCTCGCCGTTTTCACCGATCACATCCACCGGTTCAACAACGACGAGAAACGCCTCCTTGCCGCGCTCGCCAGTCTCGGCGCCGTCGCCCTGCAAAACTCCCGTCTCTACTCCCGTGTCTTCCAAAGCGAAGAATCCCTTCGCAAGAACGAACAGCTCACCACCCTCGGCCTGCTCGCCGCCGAGATTGCCCACGAGATCCGCAATCCTCTCACGGTCATCAAACTCCTCTTCGGCTATCTCAACCTCGAGTTCCCCGAGGATGATCCCCGCCGCACCGACGTCCGTGTCATCAGCGAAAAACTCGATCAACTTGAAGCGATCGTCTCGCGCGTGCTCAGCTTCGCCAAGGCGCCCTCCAGCCTTCACTCCCGCTGGTCTCTCGCCGACATGGTCGGCGACACCGTCGTCCTCATCCGCCTGAAACTCGCGCAAAACAAGATCCAGCTCCGCTACGATCCCCCCGCCCGCACCTTGGTCGTCGATGTCCACAAAGGCCAAATCCAGCAGGTCATGCTCAACCTCCTGATCAACTCCATGCAGGCCATGCCCGAGGGCGGCACGATCACCATCCACTGCGACACCGAAGATCGCGGCGGCGCGCACTTCGCCCTCATCGACATCATCGACACCGGCCGCGGCATCCCCGAAGAACTGCGCGCCCACATTTTCGATTCATTCCTTTCGGGCCGTGCCGACGGCACCGGTCTGGGACTCGCCATCGCCAAGCGTATTTTACTCAGCCATCACGGAGACATCACCCTCGTCTCAAGCAGTCCGCAAGGCACCACGCTGCGCATGGCTCTGCCTGTCGCTCAATGAGCCCCGCCGAACAAAAAAGAAAGCTATTGGGCGCGACCATCGTGATCCTCGGACTCGCGGCGATTCTCGTGCTCCTGCTACCGCTCAAACTACCGTTTCCGCTGCGCCTGGCCGTGGCCGGCACAGACGTTATCATCGCTCTCATGGTCTTCGTCGCCTGGCGACAGTCGGGCTCCTCGCGTTAAGAACAGGCCGCCTGGGCCTGCTCGAAATCAGTCCTCCAGCTCGACGTTCCAGTAGGCCAGATCGAGAAAATCCTTCCAGCGCTCGCGCTCCGCGTTGCCCAGCACAAGTGAGATGACCGGACGCCACTTCGGCCGCACCGGCTTGCGGATGAGACGCATGTGAGCCTCATGCGGCAGGCGGTTCGCCTTTTTCGAGTTACACTTGATGCACGAGCACACGATGTTTTCCCACGTCGTTTTTCCGCCGAAATCGCGGGGAATGACGTGATCGAGATTCAGGTCTTCACGTTCGAAAACCTTGCCGCAATACTGACATGTTTCCTTGTCGCGCTCGAAGACGTTGTTGCGCGTAAGCTTCAGCTCCTTGCAGGGCAACCGGTCGAAATGGGCCAACAGGATCACGCGCGGCAGGCGAATGGTGATGCGCGGCGTATGCACCGCATCCATGAGTTCAAGCGGAGGATTATCCTGCGAAAAATCCACCCAGTCCATCATGCTGAAAACACGGAAGTCGTCCTCGTGGTGATGGACAACGCTCGCATGACCTCTCGACAGCAATCCAAAGGCGCGTTTTGCGCCGATAACGTTCACCGCCTGCCACAGGCGATTCAGAACCAGAACCGGTTGGTCTAGCACAGCCTCCATATGGGCTCTTCCGAGTAGGGACCAAGCGAGGCACTGTCAAGGTCCGCGCCGTAAACTTCACGTGACGGGCGAAAACCGGCTGAGAACCTGGAGCCCAGAGCGAAGAGATCGAGCCGTCTCCGGCTCTGGACTCTCTGCTCTAGACTCTGGGCTTCACTCACTCCGCCGCGCGATCCGCATCCGTCGCCAGCGCCGGTTCCAGCGAGACGTTTTTCACCCGGATGCCTTTCAGCTTTTCCAAGATCAACCCCGCGTGCTCGGTTGTCACGTCCACCAGCGTATGGCGTTGGTGAATATCCATCGCGCCGACCACGTTGGCCGGCAGACGGGTGACGCCCGCGACCTTGCCCACGATGTCCGCCGGCGTGACCAATTGCTTGCGGCCGACGTTGAAGAACAACGTCGTCATACCCGGCTCGCGACCCGTGCGGGCGGCGCGTTCAAATTTTTGTTTCGTGGGGCGCAACGGCTTCACCTCTTCATTTTCAAACAAGGCCTGCTCCTTCTCGCCCGGATCAGGCTGCGTTTTCACCAACGCGGCAGGTGCGACGGGAGCGGCAACCTTGGGCTTGTTGGCCACTTTGGCGAAGGCCGGAGGCACGTTTGCCGCCGGGCCGGGTTTGGCGGCGTAAGGAGCCTCGGGAACATGCTTGGCGGCGACGGGAGGAAGCGCCGAGCGAACCGGCTTCGCGGCAATGGGAGTCGGAGCCGGCTCGGGCTTGTCACCGCCGCCGTGCATCATGTGAATGAGCGCGGAGACGATGTCGGTGCTCGCGTGACCCTGCTCCAACAGACGATCAATGAAACGGTCCTGCTTGCGATACGTGCCCGCGTTGAGCACGCCACGCAGTTTTTCGAAAAATACATTCTCACGAGCCTCCTCGACCTGGTCGAGTGACGGCACGTTCTCGCGGCGGATCTTCAACCGCCCGTAGTGCGCCATGTTCTGCAGCCCGTAGATCTCGCGGCCCGAGACAAACGTGAAGGCCTTGCCCGACTTGCCGGCGCGACCCGTGCGACCGATGCGGTGCGTATAATCCTCGGCGTCGTTCGGCAGGTCGAAGTTGAACACGACCTCGAGGTCGTCCACGTCGAGTCCGCGCGCGGCCACGTCGGTCGCCACGAGAAACTCGAAGCCGCGGCGGCGGAACTTGTCCATCACGCGCGTGCGTTGTGCCTGCGTGATATCGCCATGAAGGCGGTCGGTCGCGTAACCGCGCGCGTGCAGGTGCTCGTCGAGTTCGTCGACCATGACCTTGGTGGAGCAGAAAATGATTCCGTAGCGGAAATCGTGCAGGTCGATCAGGCGCGTGAGCACGTCGATCTTGTGGCGGCGATCCACCTCGAAATAGACTTGGTCTACTTGCGGAGCGTTCTTCGCTTCCGACTCGATCTTCACCCACGCCGGATCCTTGGCCGAGCGCATGATGAGATTCTTGATCGCGGGCGGCATGGTGGCCGAGAAGAACAGGAGCTGACGCGCAGGCGGTGTTTGCGAAACGATTTTCTCGATGTCGTCGCGGAAACCCATGTCGAGCATCCGGTCGCACTCGTCGAGGATGAGCATCTTCAGATTATCGAGACGCAGCGTGCCGCGCTCCATGTGATCCATCACGCGGCCGGGCGTGCCGATCACGATCTGAGCGCCGGCCTCCAATGCGCGGATCTGCCGGTCGTAAGGCTGGCCGCCGAAAATTGGCACCTCTCGAACCCCTGTTTTGAAGAACGCCAGCTTGGCGATTTCCTCGGCGACCTGCACCGCGAGTTCGCGCGTCGGGCAAAGGATGAGCACCTGCACGACCTTCTTCTTCGCGTCGACCTTCTCGACGGCGGGCACGCCAAAGGCGGCGGTCTTGCCTGAGCCGGTGGACGACTGGCCGATCACGTCTTTGCCGGAAAGCAGCAGCGGAATGACGGCAGTTTGAATGGGCGAAGCCTCTTCAAAACCCATCTTGTCCACGGCCTTCAATACCTCGGCGGACAGTCCGAGCTCGGCAAATTTACGTTTTTCCATATCCCATCCTGAGGGCAGGCCAGCCGAAAGCAGAGCCTAAAGTGAAGCCAACCTCGCCTTCCGGACGCCATACTGCACATCCTTCCCGCCATGCCTTTTTCCAAACTCGGTCTCTACTCCAGCCTCGTGCGCGGCGCCCAGGCCTTGGGCTACACCGAGCCTACGCCCATCCAGGCACAGGCCATTCCGGTCATCCTTGCCGGTCGCGATCTCATCGCCTCCGCTCAAACCGGCACGGGCAAGACCGCCGCCTTCGCGCTCCCCATCCTCAACCGCCTCGGCCCCCACCGCGACACCGGCCCGCGCGTGCTCGTCCTCGAGCCCACCCGTGAACTCGCCGCACAGGTCGACGAATCCTTCCGCAAGCTCGGTCAGTTCACTGATTTCAAATCCGTCGTCCTTCACGGCGGCGTGACCCTCGGACCGCAACGCAACGCCCTGCGCGCCGGGGTCGACATCGTCATCGCCACCACCGGACGCCTGCGCGAGTTTCTCGAAGGCACGCTGATCAAGCTCGACTCCATCGAAGTGCTGGTGCTCGACGAAGTGGATCGCATGCTCGACATGGGCTTCATCGAGGACGTCAAAGCCATCACCAAACTCTGCCCCGCCGCCCGGCAGACGTTGCTCTTCTCCGCCACGATCCCGCCCAAGCTGGAAGAAGTCGCCCGTTTCGCGCTGAACAAACCGCACCGCATCGAAATCGCCCGCGCGACGCCCGTCACCGAGTCGGTCAACCACGCCATCCACGCCGTGCTTGAGCAGCAAAAACCCGCGCTTTTGCTCGCGCTGCTCAAACGCGACGAGTTCAAGAGTGTCATCGTCTTCGCCCGCACCCGCAAAGGTGCCGACCACATCGCCCACGAGCTTCGCCTCGAAAACCACGCCTGCGTCGTCATCCACGCCGAGCGCTCGCAGTCGCAACGCGTCGAGGCCCTGGAAAAATTCAAGACCGGACGTTGCGGGGTGCTTGTCGCCACCGATATCGCCGCACGCGGTATCGACGTGGCCGGTGTTTCCCACGTCATCAACTACGACGTGCCTCTTCACGCCGAAGACTACGTCCACCGCATCGGCCGCACCGGTCGTGCCGCCGCGACCGGCGACGCCGTCACGCTCGTGACCCCGCAGGAGGCCAACGAAATAGTCGCCATTGAGAAACTCATCGGCCAGCCCATTCCAGTGCTGGTGCTCGAAGGCTTTGCCTACGAAGGCGGCCAGCCCCCGCGGATCGATCCGGCCAATCCGTTGGCCAACTCCCCCAAACGCGCCGGCCACCAGCAAACCCTCGGCGCCGGCGGACAACAAAAGGGCGACCCCGGCCGCAATCAGGACTGGAAATCGTCCAGCCGCCCGCATGGCGGTGGAAACCCCAAATGGCACTCCAAGGGAAAACCCGGCGCCCACTGGCGTAAAGGAGCGCGTTGATTTGGAATCCCCACGCGAACCGTCAACGCACCTGCAACGTGCTGCCGTCGAACTCGATGCCGAGTGACGGGATGACGACCGCCTTGCGATCACCGTCTTTTTTCACGGAGCCGGCGAGCCATGCGGTATAACCGGAGGCTTTGGCGGCCGCGAGGGTCGCCTCGGCTACATCCGGGGAAACGTAGGCGGCAAAGCCGATGCCCTGATTAAAAGTCGCGTAGGCCTCGCGCAGGTCGATCGGGCCGGCTTCGCGCAGAAATTTGAACAACGCGGGCTCCTCGCCGGGATTGGTGATCTCGTAGACGAATGATTCGTCGAGCCGCATGAGTTTGCGCCAGCCATGGCCGGTCACGTGCGAGACGTAGTTGAGCTTGATGCCGGCCTTCTGACAGGCGGCGACGAACTTCACATAGATCACCGAGGGCGCGAGCAGTGCCTCGCCATAGGTGCGCGGGTCGCCGTGCCCGATCGGCGTCTGGTAGCCCTGCGGAAGCTTCGAGGCGATCAGGCGGCAAAGCGAAAGGCCGTTGGTCTGCACGCCGGAGGACGCGAGAAAGATGATCTTGTCGCCGTCCTTCACGTCGCCGGTGATGCGCTGCGATTTCGGCTCCACTTTCCCGATGGCCGAACCAGCGAGGACGATGGCCTCTTCCTTGACGATACCACGGAGAGTGGGTGTTTCGCCACCGCCCCAGACTGCGCCGGCTTGACGACAGCCTTCGGCCCAGCCTTCGACGAGCGCCTCCATGCGCTTCGCGTCGGTAAACCATGCCGATTCACCGACCGCGGCGTGCATGGCCACCGAAATGGGCAGCGCACCGCAGGTCACGAGGTCGTTGACGATGGTCGCGACGGTATCGATGGAGATTTCACGGTAGAAATTCTTGCCGGTCGCGGCGTAGACGGCGTCGGCCACGAGGTTCTTGGTGCCCAGCCCTTCCTCGACATGAGCGAGGTAGTGATCGGCGGCCTCCATGAGATAACAACTTTCACCGCGCGTGTTGGCGGGCTCGGCATAACCATGCGACGCGAGCAGCGAAGCGGTCGTCTTGGCGGCCTTCTGGCAGGCACGCTTGAAGGCATCGAGTTGATCGTAATTAACGCCGGAGGATTCGTAGGAAAGCGCCATGGAAAATATCAGTAGGAGCGGCCTTCGCTCTGTTCGAAATAGTTCAGGTAGGCTTGATTGACGACACGGAAGCCGCCGGGGGTCGGATACTTGCCGGTGAAATACCAGTCGCCCGTGTGTTTGGGAACAGCGGCGCGCAGGTTGTCGACCGTCTGGAAAATGATCTCAAACTCACCCTTCCACTCGATGTTCTTGGGGCGGACAAGCTCGGTAATCTTGGCGGAAATCTCCTCGGGCGTGAACGGCTCGTAGATCTTGCGCACATGATTGACCGAATCGCCCTTGGCGATGGCGTCGCGGCAGAGTTCGTAGACTTCGCGAAGAAGAGCCGCCTGACCGCGTTCCTTGAGCAACGCGACGGTCGCCTCGAAAGCGACAAACTTGCCGAGTTCCGACATGTCGATGCCGTAGCAATCCGGATAACGGATCTGCGGTGCGGTGGAAACAATGACGATCTTCTTCGGGTTGAGACGTGAAAGAATGCGCAGGATGGAGCGACGCAGCGTGGTGCCGCGCACAATGGAATCGTCCACACACACCAAGTGGTCGCCCGGCTTGATCGAGCCGTAGGTGATGTCGTAGACATGGCTCACGAGCTGGTTGCGCATGCCTTCCTGTCCGATGAAGGTGCGGATCTTGATGTCCTTAGAGACGACCTTCTCGCCGCGCGGCCAGTTGCGCATGATCAGCTCATCGAGCATGGTGTCGTCCAGCGTGCCGTCCTTCACCGCTTTCAGGATGGAGGCTTTTACCTCGGCCCGGCGTTTCTCGCGGAGCGCATGCATGAGGCCGTAGAAGGCGACCTCGGCGGTGTTGGGCACGAAACTGAAAACGGTGTGTTCCCAGTCGTGGCCGACGGCCTTGAGAACCTGGTCGGCGAGACGGCCGCCGAGGAGCTTGCGCTCCTTGTAGATCTCCAAGTCGTTGCCCCGGGAAAAATAGATGCGTTCGAACGAACACGAGGAACGCGGCAGCGGCGCGGTGAACGCCGAGGAGTTCATGCGGCCGTCGCTCTTGATCACCATGACATGTCCGGGGGAAACTTCCTTCACGTCTTCGACGGCGAGGTCGAACACCGTCATGAGCGGCGCGCGCTCCGAAGCGAAGGCGATGACCTCGTCATTCTGGAAATACCAGCACGGGCGGATGCCAGACGGATCGCGGGCGACGAAAGCGTCGCCGTTGCCGATGAGACCGCAGAGCGTGTAACCGCCGTCCCACTTCTGCGAGGCGCGGGTGATGACGCGGGCCAGATCCAGCTCCTCGCTGATCCGCCTGGAGGTCTCTTCGCCGCTCAGTCCCTGTGCGCGCAAGTTGCGGAAAATCTCGTCATGCTCCTCGTCGAGAAAAAAGCCGATTTTTTCGAGCAGCGCCTGCGTGTCGGTGGCGAAGATCGGATGCTGCCCCATCGCGATGAGCGATTCGTTCAGCTCCGTCGTATTCGTCATGTTGAAGTTGCCACACAGCGCGAGGTTGCGCGTGGGCCATGGAGAACGCCGGAAATACGGGTGGCAGGACGAAATGTTGTAGCCGCCGCTGGTGCCGTAGCGCAGGTGGCCCATGAGCAACTCGCCGCCGAAATCGAAGTTTTTCTTAACCGTCTCGGCAAACTCGGGATGGATCACACCGGCGTCCACCTTCTCGTTATACTGCCCGAGCAGCGTCTTGAATATTTTGTCGAGAGGGTTGGCCTTCACACAACGCTCGCGAAACATGAACGGGTCGCCCGCCGCGACATCGCTTTTAACACACGCGACACCCGCACCGTCCTGGCCACGGTTGTGCTGCTTCTCCATAAGCAGAAACAGTTTGGTGAATCCCCAAAGCGGGGTCCCGTATTTTTCCTGATAATAGGAAAGCGGCTTCAGCAGCCGGACCATTGCAACGCCACATTCGTGGGTGATCTTGTCGCTCATGAGCAGGAAAAGCGGCCGGTGGCCGAAGACGACTGACGGAGGGAACAGGTGACCATGGAAAAACTTAGCACAAAACCCGGTGTTTTGCAGACGACGCCCGCCATCTGCGGGGTTCTGTCTTCGGACGCGTCGACATGCGAACCGGCACGATGGTTCGAGAGTTGTCGGCGGCGTTGATATTCACGGCAGCTCAAACAAAACGATGACGTCGCGAATCCCCCTTCGGTCAAGGGTTTTTACCCGCGCGGCCCCGGCTCTTGGTTGCGCGGATGAAAACGGGCATGCTGGTCCAGCAGACGCTTTTCCTCAACGGCGGTGTAAATCTGCGTCGTTGCGATATTTGCATGTCCAAGCATTTCCTGGATCGCCCGCAGGTCGGCCCCGCCGCCCAACAGATGAGTGGCAAACGAATGGCGCAGCAGATGGGGCTTCACGGTTTTTGTGATGCCGGCGCGCTTCGCGTATTTTTTGACGAGCACCCAGAGCATCTGCCGTGAGAGCGCCGTGCCGCGTTCGCTCAGGAAAAGCTGACTGCCGGTCTTCGGCTTCACAAAGTGCGGTCGCGCCGAAGCAAGATAAACGGTGAGCGCCGAAGCCGCCTTGCCGCCAACGGGCACGACACGCTCTTTCGAACCTTTGCCGAAAACGCGCAGAAAACCGCTTTCCAAATCGACCTGTTGCAACATCAATCCGGCCAACTCCGACACGCGCAGACCGCTCGAATAAAAGAGCTCCAAAATCGCCCGGTCGCGCAACGAATGCGGATCGCCGCCCGACGGCGCAGCGAGCAACGCATCAATCTCACCCGTCGAAAGTGTTCCAGGCACATGTCGCACGAGCTTCGGTCCCTGCAACTGCTCGGTAAAATCATCCGCCCGCACCCGTTCGCGCACGAGGTGGCGGGCAAACATCCGCAATGCGGACAATTTTCGCGCGAGGCTGGCAACGGTGTAGTCATCACCGCTAAGCGAATAAAGCCACTCCATCACCTGAGCGGACCGGGCATCTTTCCAATTTGTGACGCCACGACGGGCGAGATGCGCGGCACACTGGCGAAGGTCGCCCTCATAAGCTTCCAGCGTGCGGTCGGAGCGTCCGCGTTCGAGCGTAAGCGAGTTGCCAAAATCCCGGATGGGATCATCGAGATCGGCGGGCAGGCCGGCATCGGGCGCTTCAGGATGTGAGGGAGTATCGGCCACCGGTCACAAAAAAGACGCCGTCATGCCGACGGCGTCCATTTAAATCAAAGCGAACGCTGCGGGGCAAACCCGTCAGTAACGACGGCGGCGCGCGGTAAACGCGGGGGCGTTGACGTCCTTCATGCGGTAGGTGATGCGCGCCTTTTCCAAATCGTAGGGGCTCATCTCCATTTTCACCCCATCGCCCGCGGCAATCTTGATGAAGTTTTTGCGGAGCTTGCCCGAGATGTGGGCGAGCACGACATGGCCATTGGAAAGCTGCACCTTGAACATCGTGCCGGGAAGCACGGCGACTACTTTGCCTTCAACTTCGATCGATTTGCCGTCGGATGATTCAGACATGGGATGAGGCAACGAGGCCGGAGAGGGGGGAGATCATGCGTTCAGGTCGGTGTATAAAAGCTACTTGTAAGCCATCTGCCCCCCTCGTAAGTCAAGGCTTTCCTCGGAAGCGCCGTCCTCGGCACGTCTTCCGTCCGCGCCTCCAACATGTCATCCACCGCCCAAGACTGCCCGTTTGAAAAACGCTTCCCGTCGCAACTCGTGCGCGACGATGCGTTCTTCATGAGCCTCGCCTACAATCAGGCCATTGATGCATGGCGGCAGGACGAGGTGCCAATCGGCTGCGTGATCGAACACGGCGGCGAGGTCATCGCCTTCGCGCACAACACCGTGGAAGCTTCACACGATCCCACCGCGCACGCCGAGGTTCTCGCCATCACGCAGGCCGCCGCACATCTGGGTGACTGGCGTCTCGAAGGCTGCACCCTTTACGTCACGAAAGAACCGTGTCCCATGTGCTCGGGCGCCACGCTCATGTCTCGCCTCAAACGCGTATGCTACGCTGTTCCCGACCCCAAGATGGGCTGCCTTGGCGGTGCGACCGATCTCAACGCCCTGCCCCGCGTCAACCACCACCTCGAACTCACCGCCGGCGGCGTGCTTGAAGACGAATGCCGTGAGATGCTTCAGGCCTTTTTCAAATTGAAGCGCGGAGCCGAGTGAAGAGTTGAATCGAGGTTCCACTGCCCCCTATGCACCTACATTGCATCGCAACACCATGGAAAATCCCGCCAAGATAGATTGTTTTGGGGCGGACCGGCGGCATCTAATTTTTCCTTAATATGCCATATATCAAAATGTGTAAAATTTTACACAAACATCGCCTTCGGGGACTCTATCACTTGCCAAAACGCATTATGACTTAGAAATTTGGCAAGAAACGTTAATCCAATTTCGTGTTAAATTATGCAAAGCTTCCCTCGGACACTTTGCCGAGCCGTTTTGACAGCTGCGGCTGGCCTTGGTGCAAACAGAAGGCAACGCTCCTTACTTTCTTTTACTTAGGGATGTTTGCTTGGCTGGCTCCGTTGGTCACGGCCCAAACCACCGTTTACTGGGATCTCGACGGGAAAACCGCAGGTGCCGGTGGCGGCACCACCCCTTCCGGAACATGGAGCACCAGCAACTCTGCTAAAAACTGGTCCGCTTCTTCGCTGGGCACGAGCAAGACCACATCAGCGTGGACCGACGGAGATATTGCGGTGTTTAGCGCAGGCACCACTGCAACCGGCAGCTATACCATCACCCTGGGCACCGCGGTAACCGCAGCGGGCATTACGATCGAAGAAGGAACCCCGACAATCAGCGGAACCAACACCCTGACCCTGAGCAGCGGGGCAACCATCAACACCGCCTCTACTTTAACTATCGACGCCCCTGTAACCGTCTCCAGCGATCTTACCATCACAGGCGGCGGCACGGTCGCCTTTTCCTCGACGCTGGCGTTCTCCGGCAATCTGAATCTCGACGGCAGTGCCCTCAATCTGAACGGACAGAGCCTTTCACTCGGCACCCTCACCATCACCGGCAATTCGGTCATCGATTTCGGCGGGGCGACCACGCTCTCGATTGGCACCCTCACCATCGCCAGTGGAGCCACCCTTACAATTACCGGCTGGAACGATGCGGTTGATTATTTTTACGCCGCATCCTTCACGGGAGCCACCGCCGATTCGCGCGGCACCGGCTCAGCAGCACAAGTCTCGTTCAGCGGCTACAGCGGCGGAACCCTCTGGAGAAGTGTTGGCGGAGAAATTACTCCCGTCCCTGAACCCTCGATCTATGGTGCAGTGCTCATGATGATTGGCGGAGCAATCTATTGCTGGCGCCGACGCACGGTTCGGTAGGTTCTCCTGCAAGACCGACCGCACATAATCGCGCCACTCCGCCTATAACGGTTTCGTTTAGACTCTAGTTGCTTCACATCACAACGCTGGCGCGAGACGGATGCCCCTTCCTTGCGGACGCGAGGAAGGTTTGAGTGATGGGTCATGTCACATCCGATCATCATTCAAGGGGGGATGGGCGTCGCCGTTTCCGGTTGGCCGCTGGCCAAAGCTGTCTCGCAACAAGGCCAGCTCGGCGTGGTGTCAGGCACGCTGCTCGCCGTGGTCCTCGCACGCCGCCTGCAACAAGGCGACGCCGACGGACATCTCCGCCGCGCCTTGGCTCATTTTCCCGTTCCCGAGGCAGCCGATCGAGTGCTCAAGACTTGGTTTGTCGCCGGCGGCAAATCCTCCGGCCTACCCTTCAAAGCCGTGCCCATGCCTGCACTCTCCGCCGGTCCGGCGTTCACCGAACTCACCGTCGTCGCCAATTTCGTCGAGGTTTTCCTCGCCAAGGAAGGCCACAGGGGCGTGGTCGGACTGAACCTTCTCGAAAAAATCCAGATCCCCACCCTTCCCTCCCTCTTCGGAGCGATGCTCGCCGGCGTGGATTACGTGTTGATGGGCGCCGGCATCCCGCGCGCCATTCCCGGCGTCTTGGATCAGCTCGCACGTGGTGAAGCCGTGGAACTCGCCATCGACGTCGAGGGGCAGGCCGGCGGCACTCAGACGACCCGTGTAACGTTCGATCCGCAGATTTTCTGCAAGGGCGCCGTGCCTGCGCTGCACCGGCCTTTCTTTCTGGCCATCGTGAGCTCCGCCACCCTCGCCCTCACCCTTGCCCGCAAATCCACCGGCCGGGTCGATGGCTTCGTGATCGAAGGTGAACTCGCCGGCGGTCACAACGCCCCTCCGCGCGGTCCCATGCAACTCAACACCGCCGGCGAACCCATCTACGGTCCGCGCGACATCCCCGACATCGGCAAAATCCGCGAGCTCGGCCTCCCATTCTGGCTCGCCGGAGCCCATGCGACCGCCGAGACCTTGGCTTCCGCCCGGGACCAGGGAGCCACCGGTGTTCAGGTCGGAACCGCTTTCGCCTTCTGCAAGGAATCCGGGATAGAACCCGCGCTCAAGGCCCAGGCCATCTCACTCATCGCGAACGATCACGCGGCTGTTTACACCGACCCGCTCGCTTCGCCCACCGGCTTTCCCTTCAAGGTTCTTCAGCTCGCGAGCACCCTCTCAAACCCCGCCCGCTACTCCGGCCGCCCGCGCGTATGCGATCTCGGTTATCTGCGTCAGGCTTACACCCGTCCCGACGGATGCATTGATTACCGCTGCGCCGGCGAAGCCGTTGGCAACTTCATCCGCAAAGGCGGCACCCACGAGGCCGCCATCGGGCGCAAGTGCCTTTGCAACGGCCTGCTCGCCACCGTCGGCCTCGGCCAGATTCACGGAAACTACACCGAGCCCGCCATCGTCACCGCCGGCAACGATGTCTCCCACCTCTCACGCTATCTGTCCCCGGGACAAACCTCTTACCTCGCCGCCGATGTCATTCGCGTGCTCCTCGGAATAGAACCCACCCCAGTCTCGACGGCACAATATCCGCTCACCAAGTTCATTCTCTCACCTTCAACGTCATGAGCACTCCCGCCCGTCCCAAAAAAGTCGCCCTTCTCACCGCCGGTGGCCTCGCGCCCTGCCTCAGCTCCGCCGTCGGCGGACTCATTGAGCGCTACACCGAGATCGCCCCCGACATCGAGCTCATCGCCTACCACGGCGGCTACAAAGGCCTCCTCCTCGGCGACAGCTACAAGATAGGCCCCGCCGAACGCGCCGCCTCCTCCATCCTCCACAAGCACGGCGGCTCCCCCATCGGCAACAGCCGCGTGAAGCTCACAAACGTAAAAGACTGCGTGAAACGCGGCCTCGTAAAGGAAGGCCAGGACCCGCAGAAAGTCGCCGCCGATCAGCTCATCAAGGACGGCGTCGACATCCTTCACACCATCGGCGGAGACGATACCAACACCGCCGCCGCCGACCTCGCCGCCTTCCTCGCGAAGAACAACTACGGCCTCACCGTCATCGGCCTGCCCAAGACCATCGACAACGACGTCTTCCCCATCCGCCAGTCCCTCGGTGCCTGGACCGCCGCCGAACAAGGCGCACGCTACTTCCGCAACGTCGTCGCCGAGCACAACGCCAACCCGCGCATGCTCATCATCCATGAAGTCATGGGCCGCAACTGCGGCTGGCTCACCGCCGCCACCGCCGACGCCTACCGCAAGCTCCTCGACATCGAAGAATTCGTCCCCGGCCTCGGCCTCTCCCGTGACAACCTCGATGTCCACGCCGTCTTCATCCCCGAACTGGCCGTCGATCTCGCCGCCGAAGCCGCCCGTCTGAAAGGCATCATGGACCGCGTCGACAACGTGAATATCTTCATCAGCGAAGGCGCCGGCGTTGAAAGCATCATCGCCGAGATGCAGGCCAAGGGTCAGGAAGTCCCCCGCGACGCCTTCGGCCACGTCAAACTCGACGCCATCAACCCCGGCAAATGGTTCGGCGACCAGTTCGCCAAGATGCTCGGCGCCGAAAAAGTCCTCGTTCAAAAATCCGGCTACTTCGCCCGCGCCGCCGCCGCCAACTCGGACGATCTCCGCCTCATCAAGAGCTGCACCGATCTCGCCGTCGAATGCGCCCTGCGCCACGAAGGCGGCGTCATCGGCCACGACGAAGACAAGGGCGACGTCCTGCGCGCGATCGAGTTCCCCCGTATCAAAGGCGGCAAACCCTTCGACACAACGGTGCCGTGGTTCAACACATTGCTCGCACAAATCGGCCAGCCAAAAGGCGCCATCGTGCATGTGAAGCACTAAATAAACAGTCACCCTTCCGTTCCTCCCACCCATGCCTGTCGCCTCATTGAGGTCGACGGCATGGGTTTTTTATGGGCTCACGCGCCGCCTCCCGCCCACAGATGTCCCGAAAATGGGGACACTAACCGATGCTTTATTTCTTTGCCCTCAAACGTTTCACCAACCACTAATCATATTTTTCATGGTCTTGCCCCGACATATGAAAAAAGCCCCCGCGATCCTTCCATCGCAATAGGTTCAGCTACCCCGCCCGCTTACCCCGCCCCACCATACAAGCGCCGAGTTACCCCTCGTTGATCGCCTTGCGCACGTCCGCATCCAGCACCGCCCGTCTGGGCCGTCGTGCACGCATCCTTTCTTGTTCCCCAAAAACAAATGCATACCCCCACAAAAAAAACATCCGCCAGACATCTCCTCTACCCGTTGCTCTCCATGTGTGCCATGGGCACCGCCATGGCCTCGGTGCCATCGTCAGACATCACCCTGCAAAAACCCGTCACCGACAGCCTTCCCATCTTCAGCCCCCTCTGCGGCTACGAAGTGGGTGAATCCACCGCGACCGGCGCAAACTACGATACTCCCTACTACACGCCCTACGACTCTACCACCGACGCGTGGTGGGACAACCTCGTCTCCGAGCTGACCCAAGCCCGCGTGACCACGGTTTCCTTCGCCACCCGCGGCACCTACACGCTCAGCCCCGGCGACATCACAGGTCCAGGCAACATGAACCCTCGCCGCCTCACCCAGTTTATTGACGCCCTCAACCGCGCAGGCGTCGCATCCCAGTTCAAAATCGCCTGCTTCATCGATGCGCCCTCGGCCGAGGAAATTTACACGAGAATCTACGGCCTTCCCTCCGGCACGCTCGAAAACATGGCGGACAACTCCACCGGCGTCACCAACCACTGGCAGGAAGTGTGGTGGCTGCGCATGATGAAACCTTGGTTTGATACCGTCCCCCAAAGCATGTGGTTCATGGAAAACGGCCACCCCCGCATCGAGTTCTGGGGCCTGGGCAACAAGACCACCAACGGCGAAGGCAACTGCAGCGGCATGATCACTTACATCAGCAACCAGATGCTCGCCACCTACGGGGTCACCCCCGTCTTCGTCGGCGGCGGTGGCAGCGGCGCGCCCGATTCCACCTGGATCACCAACCCTTTGGTGATCGGCGGCAATCCTTGGTTCAGCCCGCCCAGCAGCCCATTCCGTTACATGACGCTGAACGGCTACTCCGCCGGCACCGTGGTCTCCAGTTTCATCGATCCCGGTTTCTACAACCCGGCCTCCTCCAATTATCAAAACTACAACCGCGTCATTAAGCGCAACAAAGTCGACGGCTCCGGCGCCAACGGCGACACCTTGCGCGGCGCGCTCGACGCCGCGGTCGCGGCCAACTGCCACTTCAACACCTACGAAGGCTGGACCGACGTCGTGGAGTCCGCCGGCGACTACCGGTGCTACTACTCGCCCACGAATGCCTGGGATTACCCCAACCAATACATCAACATCCTCCGCCCCTACACCGACCTGCGCACCGTCACCCTCAAGCTCGAAGCCGAAGCATGCGACCTCTACCTGGACACCACGACCGGGAATTCCGGCGGCGCCTTTAATCGCAGTGGTGAAGATCTCGACGTGCGCGCACTCACCGGCACTCCCGCCGTCACCGCCAGCAGCGTCCTCTCAAGCACCTACCCCGCGACCAACGGCATGGACGGCAGCTTCAGCACCAAGTGGATCGCCGGCGGCGCCTTCCCCCAGTGGCTCCAATACGACTACGGCAGCGGCCGCTCGGCCGCGGTCAACACCTACTACGTGACCAGCGCCGACAACGCCCCTGAGCGCGATCCCATGGACTGGACGCTCCAAGGCTCCAACAACGCGTCCACCTGGGTCACGCTCGACACCCGCACCGGCCAGACCTTCGCCGCTCGCAAGCAGACGAACACCTACACCGTGACAAACACCACGGCCTACCGGTATTACCGTCTCAACGTCACCGCCGCTCCCGGCGGTCCCACCAACAACCTCCAAGTCGAAGACTTCAAGCTCAAGGCCCCGACCACGAACGGCAGCGGCTGGGTGGTCACAAACACGGCGGCCGGTGAATGGATCGACTTCGAAGGCGTCAGTGTTTCCAGCGGCAACTACAAGTTCCCCATCCGCTACTCGTCCACCGCGTCCCATACCGTGCGCCTCACCATCGACAACGTGGCGCTTCCCGATGTGGTTCTCCCTTCTACGGGCAACATGAACACCTTCGACACCGCCTACCTCGGCACCAAGGCCCTCGGCCACGGCACGCACAAACTGAAGGTGACCTTCGTGGACGGCGGCGTGGATGTTGATTGGATCTTCGTCAAAAAATACGACCCGATGGTTTCCTTCAAATCGCTCTCCACAAACTGCTACCTCACCATCGAGCACGGCGGCAACAGCACCTTCTCCTCCAATCGCACCGCCGAAGGAGTCTGGGAACGCTTCAGTGTCGCGAGCCTCAACGGCGGCTCCGGCGCCCTGTCCGACGGCACCATCGCCAATCTGCAAGGCTACATCGGCTACTATGTGACCGCTGAACTGGATGGCGGCCACTCCCTCACCGACAACCGCCGCTCGCCCGGCATTTGGGAAAAATTCACCCTTGTGAAAGTCTCCGGCAGCGCGGGCACCGGCATCGTTTCCGGCGACCAGGTCGCGCTCAAATCCGACGACGGCACGCACTATGTGACCGTCATTAACGGCACCACCGTGGATGTGAGCGGCACCACGATCGGCTCGGCCCAGACCTTCACGGTCAACCTCAGTAACCAGTAAACCGAATCGGGGAAGAATCACATCCGTCCTCGCTCAAGCCGCCCGCGCGCACATTCAAGTGCAGCGGGCGGCTTTTTGTTTTCCCGGCATCCGGTCGTTTACCGTGTCAGCCACCACGCCCACGCACCGGCGTGGACGGCCAGCGCCAGCGTCGTCAGCACGGCAAACGACGCGTGCCTCGTCTTGTGCCGCAACCACATCTGCCCGAGCAGCGCACCGGCAAACCCGCCCGCAAATGCCCAAAGATGCAGCGTGATCTCGGAAGTTCGCCGCGCGCCTGCGCGCTTTGAAGCTCTCTTGTCCCGGACATAAAGACAGAACGTCACCAAATTAATCACCACATAGGCACTGACCGCGACTTCCAGCGGAAACATGTGCTTGTGCTAATGCCAACCCACGCCCTGTCGAGCGGACAGACTTTTATTGAAAGAGTCCGTCCACTCTGGGGCGGTTATTAATCCGACTTTACTTGGTGTGCGAATGAGCGGGCTTGTTCGCTTTCTTAAGTGTGCGCGCGTCATGATTGAGAGCGCTCATCACAGGACCGAGTTTAACGCCGATCTGATGGGCAATCTGCCCCCAGCCCATTCCATCGGATCGCAGAACTAGCACGCCGGAAAGCTCCACCGTCGTGGCAGGATCGCTGGCATCAGGCGTCACAATGCCGCCGTTGAGCACGGCCTCGATGTCGGTCGCAGTGGGGTTGATGATACCTGCTTGCTCAAGACTGGCCGCCGCCAATCCGAGGGCGATGTAGACATTGCCATAACCCATCGCGCCGGTGGCTGGTGTAAATGTGGTATCCGTGGTTATGGTCGTCACCGGATCCGTCGTGGACAGCGATATGTCAGAACCGTCGTGCAGACCCACAACCAACGCAATGGCGTTGTCAGAAGAACCGGCAAACGTGTCGAAACTTGCGCTGATCTTGTCGACCACCGAGGCTTCATTGGTCGCCGCCTCGCTGTCCATCGTCGTCGAACCGCTGGCCGCACGAGCACTGTTGCCGGCTGTCAAAAAAATCAAGGAAACGGCCAACACCAAAGAGCGGCTGGCATAGGAGCATGTTTTTTGTGTTTTCATAGGAGGATATGGATTTCGGTCCGCTCCGACAGACCCACCTACCAAAATTCGGTTCGGACCTCGGCTTGTTTTCATGGGATTTTACCAATGGGCCAACCAAACCAAGTCCGTTCAGGCAGGGTCCTTTTGCACGTTGCACCGGGAACCGAGGCGCATATCGCTTTGATAGATATGCCGCTCAAAGCCTGGTTCCCCACCTTCATCTACTGCGACAAGCTCCAGCCCAAAGGTCTCGCCCGTCTCAACGACGAACTCGCCGACGAGTGCCACCAACTCCGCGACTACGACGACGAAGGCCGCGCCTGGTCCGCCAAAAACTATCCCGGCGGCTACACCAGCTACGCCTCGATGCATCAGCTCCACGGCTTCTCCAGCACCTTCGGCGGACTTGAAAAGAAAATCACCAAGCACGTCCGCGCCTACGCCAAGTCCCTCGACATGGATCTGCGCAAACGCGAGATCCGCATGACCGATTGCTGGGTCAACATCATGCCGCCCACCGCCGCGCATTCGCTGCATCTGCATCCGAATTCGTTTATCAGCGGCACCTACTACGTGCGCACGCCCGCCGGCTGCTCCGGCCTGAAGTTTGAAGACCCTCGCCTGAGCAAATTCATGGCCGCCCCGCCCAAGCTCGCCGACGCCCACGAAGCCAACCGCGCCTACACGACCTACCCCGCCGAGGCCGGCAACGTCATCCTCTTCGAAAGCTGGCTCCGCCACGAAGTCGCCGCCCACCGCGTGGACGACGAGCGCATCAGCATCAGTTTCAATTACGCGTGGTCCTAAACGACCCGCGTCGCGCGGGTCGAGCTGAGAGACTAGAGCTTAGAGCAAGAACTGTAAACGACTGCGGGTGATTCTGGTTCGGCTGCCGGCTCTCAGCTCTCAGCTTCTACCGCCTCAACGCACCCGCACAAAAAATCCAAGCCCCACCATCAGCATGGTGATGATCGGAAGAAGCGCCGCCCATAACGCCGACATGATGTCGCGGCTGCCGAGCGCGGTGCAGACCTTGACCAGAACGAAGTAGAGCAGAAACAACCCGAGCGACTTCGACACGCCCACCACGGGATTCACCCGCACCCCCGCCACCGCGAACGGAATCGCCAGCGCAATGATGATGAGCGGTCCCATCGTGTCGGCCAACACGCTGTAGTAACGCACCTCGTAAGGCGTGGCCTTCGGATTTTTATCAATCGCGAAATAGTCGATGATCCGCCGCAGCTCGGTAAACGACAGGTCCTGCGGCGGCACGTCGAAGATGAGCATCAGCGACGGGGCCTCGGTAAAATCGGTCTCCACCTTCTCCTTGAATGCATCCGTGCGGATGACCTCGTCGCTGGCCGGATCCATCCAGATTTCCCGCCCGTTGTAGAAAATCCACCCTTTCTTGGCCTGGTCATACCAGGCCTCCGACGCCAACAACCGGAAAAGCTCGTGCCTCTTTTTGTCGATCTGCACCAGCGTCACTCCGTAGCCGCGATGGGTGAACTGGCTGTAACGGTTGAAATACCACATGCGCCCCTCGGGCTGGTTGTTGAAAGTCACTCCGTTCAGCATGCCCACGCGGTTCAGCTCCACGCCTTTCGCTTCCCGGCGAAACTCCAGATTCTCACGGATCGACCGCGACTCCTCGACCGACCAGGGGATCACCGTCGCGTTGAAATACCACGTCACCCCGCATAAGAGCAATCCCGTGACCCAGATGCTTCGCGTGATGCGAAAAAGTCCCACGCCCGCCGCGCGCATCGCGGTGATCTCGTTGTTCCGGTGCAACTGGCCGAGGGTGTAGAGCAACGACACCAGCAGCGAAAGCGGCAGCACCACCGAAAGATAGCTCGGCAGTTTCACTCCATAATAAACCACGATGTCCGCTATGCCGGCGTCATCGTTGATCAAATCGCTGAAATCTTCATACATCGCCTGCAGCAGCAGCAGCCCGAGCGTCGCGCCGAGCACGAGCAGGAGTATCTTGAGCCATTCACGCAGGAGGTAACGGTCGATGAGATTCAACGCCGCTGGTTAAAGAACGCTCCCGCGACAAAAGCAAAGCGGGAAACGCGACCTGCACGGAACGCTCCTTGCTGTCCCCCTGTGATTGCGCCCGTAGTGTTTGATTGAAAGACGCCCGTCACCGGCCTTTCTTCAGCGTCACGCGCCGGTCGCAACTCTTCCTTTTACTTTCGTCCTCATGCACTTCCCCCTTCGCACCCTCGCTCCCTTCACCCTGCTTGCCCTCGCCGCCGTCATGCTGCCAGGCTGCAAACCCAAGGTCGCCGACGACAGCGTCATCCGCGTCGGTGAATTCGCCTCGCTCACCGGCAAGGAAGCCGCTTTCGGCCAGTCGTCCCACAAAGGCACCGTCCTCGCCATCGAGGAGCTCAACGCCGCCGGCGGCGTCCTCGGCAAAAAAATCGACCTCATCTCCGAGGACAACCAGTCGAAGCCGGGAGAATCCTCCACCATCGTCAAAAAGCTCATCACCCGCGACCAAGTCGTGGCTCTCCTCGGCGAAGTCGCCTCAAGCCGCTCCCTCGAAGCCGCTCCCATCGCCCAAGCCGCCAAGATCCCCATGATCTCGCCGTCTTCGACCAATCCCGCCGTCACCGCCACCGGCGACTGCATCTTCCGGGTCTGCTTCATCGATCCCTTCCAAGGCACCGCCCTCGCCAAATTCGCCCTCTCGCATCTCAAGGCCAAACGCGTCGCCGTCCTCACTTCCGTTTCCTCCGCCTACAGCGTCGGCCTCTCCAAATATTTCCACGAAGAGTTTCTCAAGGACGGCGGCGACATCGTCGCCGATTTGAAATACTCCGAAGGCGACAAGGACTTCAACGCCCAGCTCACCACCATCCGCGCAGCCAAACCCGACGCGATTTTCGTCCCCGGTTATTACACCGAAGTCGCCCTCATCGCCAAACAGGCCCGCGAACTCGGCATTACCGTCCCGCTTTTTGGGGGTGACGGCTGGGAAGCGCCCGAACTTCTCACTATCGGCGGCAAGGCCGTGGAAGGCTGTTTCTACTCGACCCATTACTCGCCCGATATTCCCACCGAAGCCGTGCAGACCTTCGTCAAAAAATTCCGCGCCCGCTACAACGGCGAGACGCCCGACGCCATGGCCGCCCTCGGCTACGATTCCGCGATGGTGCTCGCCGACGCCGTCAAGCGCGCCGGCACGACCGATTCCGCCAAACTTCGCGACGCCATCGCCGCCACCAAGGATTTTGAAGGCGTGACCGGCAAAACCTCCATCGACGCCGACCGCAACGCCAGCAAAGCCGCCGTCATTCTCGAAGTGAAAGACGGCAAGTTCACCTTCGTCGAGTCCGTCGCCCCTTAAGAGGATTTTGATTTTCACCGCCGACGCGCCCGTGACCGAATTCCTTCAGCAGCTGATCAACGGCCTTTCCCTCGGCGCCATCTACGCGCTCCTCGCACTCGGCTACACGATGGTTTACGGCGTGCTGCGGTTCATCAACTTCGCCCACGCCGACGTCTTCATGATCGGCTCGTTCGCCGGCTACTACCTTGGTCAACACGTGCCCGCCGGCACTCTCTGGGGCGGCATGTCCGTGCTGCTCGCCGCCATGCTCATCTGCGCGGTGCTCGGCGTGGCGATCGAACGCTTCGCCTACCGGCCGTTGCGCGGCGGCCCCACGCTGAACGTCCTCATCACCGCCATCGGCGTCTCGCTGCTTCTTGAAAACGGCGGCCAGCTCGTCTTCGGCGCCACCCCGCGCACCTTTCCACAGATTTTCCCGTTCACCCGTTTTCAATTCGGCCACCTCATCGTCTCCAGTAATCAACTCGTGGTGATCGCCGTCGCCGCCTTCCTCATCGCTGCTCTGCAATTGATCATCTACCGCACCCGCATGGGCATGGCCATGCGGGCCGTCTCGCTCAATCCCAAGGCCGCCCAGCTCGTCGGCGTAAACATCAACACCGTCATCGCATTTACCTTCGCGCTCGGCTCGGCCCTCGCCGGCGCCGGCGGCATCCTCTACTCGATGAACTACCCGTCCATCGATCCGCTCATGGGCGTCATGCCCGGTCTCAAGGCCTTTACGGCCGCCATCCTCGGCGGCATCGGCAACATCCCCGGCGCCGCGCTCGGTGGACTCATCCTCGGCGGCGCGGAGACGTTCATCGGCGGCAGCCAGTTTTCCACCTACAAGGACGCCATCGCCTTCGGCATTCTCATCGTGATCCTGCTGTTTCGCCCATCCGGGCTCCTCGGTCGTCGCACCATCGAAAAAGTCTGATGCGCCTCCCCCGCCAACATCTCGCGCTCGCCGCCGGCATCCTCGGTGCCGTCATCGTCTCGCTCTTCTCCAACTCACTCGACGCCTACCTGCTCGATGTGGCGCTCGGCATAGGCATCAACATCATCCTCGCCGTCTCGCTCAACCTCGTGAACGGCCACACCGGCCAGTTCTCCCTCGGGCACGCCGGTTTCATGTCGATCGGCGCCTACCTCTCCGCCGCCTGCACCGTTTTCATCGGCCCGCAACTCTTCGGCTCCGCCGCTCCCGGTGCCCTCGCGCAAAACCTTCTCTTCCTCGGCGCGCTTCTCGTGGGCGGACTTTGCGCCGCCTTCGCCGGTCTGCTCGTCGGCATCCCCTCGCTTCGCCTCAAGGGCGACTACCTCGCCCTCGTCACCCTCGGCTTCGGCGAGATCATCCGCGTCATTTTTCAAAATATCGACAAGCTCGGCGGCGCGCTCGGCTTCAACGGCGTCCCCGCTTACACCACCTTCGGCTGGACCTACACTTGGGTCGCGTTGACGATTTTCACGGTCACCTGCCTCGTGAATTCCACCTACGGCCGCGGCTTCCTCGCGACCCACGACGACGAGATCGCCTCCGAGTCCATCGGGCTCAACACGACCCGCTACAAGATCACCGCCTTTACCATCGGCGCCTTCTTCGCCGGCGTCGCGGGCGGTCTCTTCGCCCACCTCAAGCTCTCCATCGATCCGCGCGGCTTCGATTTCATGCGCTCCATCGAGATCGTCGTCATGGTCATCCTTGGCGGCATGGGCAACACCCTCGGCGTGATCCTGGCCGCTGTGTTGCTCACGCTTTTGCCCGAAGTGCTTCGTCCCATCGCCGAATACCGCATGGTCCTCTATTCGTTCTTGCTGATCGTCCTGATGATCGCCCGTCCGCAGGGCCTCCTCAATTTCCGCCTCGGCAAAAACCGTCTGTGATGTCCGCCCCGCTCCTCCAGCTCGATCAAGCCACCATCCGTTTCGGCGGCCTCACCGCCGTCAACGCCGTGGACCTCGCGCTCGCCGAAGGCTCCCTCTGCGGACTCATCGGCCCCAACGGCGCCGGCAAGACCACCGTCTTCAATATCATCACCGGCGTCTACGCGCCCACCTCCGGCCGCATCACCTTCGCCGGACACGACCTCGCAGACCACAGCGTCAACGCCATCGCCGCGCTCGGCATCGCGCGCACCTTTCAAAACATCCGCCTCTTCGGCCGCCTCAGCGTCTTCGACAACGTCCGCGTCGCCTGCAACCTCCACCGCGCCACCAATCCGTTCCAAGCCCTCGTGCGCGGCTGCGCCTTCCGCGCCGACGAGGCCGCCGCCGCCAAACGCACCGAAGAACTGTTGGAGATTTTTAATCTCGGCCGCTTCCGCGACGCCCCCGCCAAATCACTCCCCTACGGCGAGCAACGCCGCCTCGAAATCGTCCGCGCCCTCGCCACCCAGCCGCGCCTGCTTCTCCTCGACGAACCCGCCGCCGGCATGAACCCGTCCGAAAAAGTCGAGCTTGTGCGCCTCATCCAGCAGATCCACCGCCAGTTCAATCTCACGATCCTGCTGGTCGAGCACTCCATGCGCGTCGTCATGGGCGTCTGCCAGACCATCGCCGTCCTCGACTACGGCGTGAAGATCGCCGAAGGCACCCCCGACGAAATCCGTCGTGATCCGAAAGTCATCGAGGCCTACCTCGGCGAAGACCACGGCGCCAACTCCGCCCACCACTAAGCCGCCATGCTCACCGTCACCGACCTTTCCGTCTCCTACGGCGCCATCAACGCCGTCGCCGGCATCTCCTTCGAGATTCCGCAAGGCGGGATCGTCACGCTCCTCGGCGGCAACGGCGCAGGCAAGACCACCACGCTCCACACGCTCTCCGGCCTGCTTCGCCCCAAGAGCGGAAAAATCACCTTCTGTGGCGAAGACATCACCCGCCTGCCCTCGCACGAAATCGTCGCCCGCGGACTCGGCCACGTCCCCGAAGGCCGCATGGTTTTCGCCAATCTCTCCGTCGCCGAAAACCTCGCGATGGGCGCTTTCCTTCACCACGCCGACAAAGCCCGCACCGCCGAGATCCGCGACCACGTCTTCGAGATTTTCCCGCGCCTCAAGGAACGCATCAAACAAACCGCCGGCACACTTTCAGGCGGAGAACAGCAGATGCTCGCCATCGGTCGCGCACTGATGGGGCGTCCCAAATTCCTGATGCTCGACGAGCCCTCGCTCGGCATCGCCCCGCGCCTCATCACGACAATCTTTGAGAAGATCGTGGAGATCAACCGCACCCAGGGCATCACCATCCTGCTCGTCGAGCAAAACGCCAACCTCGCCCTGGAAATCTCCACCCACGGCTACGTGTTGGAGACAGGCCACATCGTCTGCTCCGGCCCCAGCGCCGAGCTCCGCGCCAATCCCCAGCTCAAAGCCGCCTACCTCGGCGGCTGACGCGCCAGAGCACTGGCACTCCGAATCCAATGAGCACGACGATGATGAATATCGCCGCGCTTGCCGTGTGATCCCAGCTCGGCCCCGACGCCCCGCAAAGTTCCACCCCGGCTCCCGTCAACACCAGCCAGTAAGCCCACAGGCAGACTCCACATTTTGGCGCAACGACCACCGGACCGGTCGCCGCACCCCAACCCGTCCATCGGAGAAAACGCCGCCCTCTACTTGGCCGAGGCGGTTTCATAGCGGTCGTGATACCGCAGCCATTCCATCGGCATCTCGAAGCCGGCCTCGTCGCGCCCCTTCGGCGTAAGGTCGATCAGGTTGTAGGTTCCCAGCAGGATGTCCAACCCGCGCGAATACGTGGAATAAGTGTGATAGATGGCGCCGTCCGCGCCGCGCGCGAACACGCTCAGCCCCGGCATCTCCTCCATCGGTGTCTCGCGGAACGCGTAGTTGTAATACACCTTCCCCTCCGCCAGTTCGTCTGCCGTCCACGAAACGTGGTGGTCCCGGTTGAAATCATTTCCCGCCGAAGACACCCACGGAAACTTCCAGCCCATGCGCCGCTTGAACGGCAGCAGTTCCGCCAGCGGCGCCCGCGACACCACCGCGAGCGACACGTCGCGCGCGTGCAGATGCGGCAGACAGCCGTCGAAGTGGTCCGCCACATAGGAGCAGCCGCGGCATCCTTCCTCCCAGCCGGGGCCAAACATGAAGTGGTAAACCACCAACTGGCCTCGACCCTCGAACAGATCGGCCAGGCTCCGTTTTCCATCCGTGCTTTCAAACGTGTAGGCCCTGTCGACCTTCACCCACGGCAACTCGCGTCGCTCGCGACTGAGTTGGTCCCGCAGACGGGTGAATTCCTTTTCCTTGGCCAGAAACTTCTGTCGGGCGGTCGTCCATTCCTCACGGGAAACGATGCGATGGGATGCCGGGCATTCGGTCGTTTTCATGATACGGCAGCATTGAGGATTCAAAGAGGTTTCACGGCCGCGCCATGGCCGCGGCCATGTTGTCGATGATGCGCGTCCAGCCCTCGGCGTGGCCCTTGCGCTGCTCCGGATCGGAGATCAACGCGTGCGTCAGCACGAGTTCGCAGCGGTTTTCGGGCAGCGCGGTGAATGTCACCGTCACCACCGAGCGGTCGTTCCATGCCGGATTCGATTCCTTCTCCCATATCCAGGTGTATTCGATCCGGTGCGGCGGCTCGATCACGAGAAACTCGCCGCCGACATGGGTGGTCGGCTGCCCGTCTCCATGCTTGCACGTGAGGCGATATTTCCCGCCCACACGCAGATCCATCTCCGCAGTCATCGCCATGCCTCCGCAGGAGGTGAACCATTGTTCATACTGCGATGGGTCCGTCCAGGCGCGGAAGGCCCTTTCGGGACGGCAGGGCAGGGTTTTCCGGACGGTGAGACTGGCGGTCGGTGTTGTTGTGCTCATGATCAGTGGTCTTTCGATTCGTGGTTGGTTTGGACGATAAATTTTTCAAAGGAGTCGAGGGCGCCCTGCCACATGCGCAGGTGCTGAGCGATCCATGCGCTCGCCGGCGCGATGGCGCGGTTGTCACATTTCAGCATGTGCTCGCGGCCCGTCTTGGTGCGTTCAAGCAGCCCCGCGCGTTCGAGAAACTTCAGGTGCTTCGACACGACGTTCAGCGACAGGTCGAACGATTCCGCCAGGTCGGTGACCCGACGCGGCTCGGCCTGCAACAACTCCAGCATCCGGCGCCGCGTCGGATGGCTCAGCGCCAGGAAGACGTCGTCGAGCTTCGGTTCGCTGTGTTTTCGTTCACCCATATTGGTGAATAAAAGCCGTCGAACCGTTTCCGTCAACCGGAATTTTCTTTCGGCGGCCGTCTACTTCTCAACTCCCGCCGGAGGCGCGGCCTGCCCTTGCGTCTGCGGCGGTATGTCGCTCGACGGCGGCACCTGCGGCTGCTCCAGCCGCACTTCGAAATTCATGTTCGCATGATCGGCGGCGACCACCGGCGTCATCTTAAGCTTGAGATCTCCGAGCTCGATCAAACCGCTGCTGCCCGGCTGCACCGTGACACTCGGCGATGTGAGCGCATCCGTGTCCGCGGACGCAGTCAGCTTCGCCACGACGGACGCCTCTTCGTCGCCCACCCACACTTCCCCATGCTGGATGGTGTTGGCCGCATTCGTGGCGATGGTGTCCAGCCCCACCGACTTTCCTACTTCATCGGTCACCGACAGAAACCGGCTGGCGATCTTCACCACCTCCTTGCCATCCACCTGCTCGACGACCGGCTGGGCGAAAGCGTAGAGCCGCTTGCCGTTCGGCAGCTTGTAACCGCCCGTGACGACAACCTCGCCTGACCTGAGCTGCGCCCGCAGCGCCGAGCTCATCATATCCGTCGTCATCGGCCGGCGCAGCTCCTCCAGACTTTGCTTGGTCTGCGTCAGCACGGCATCGTGCTCCACGAGCTTCGTGCGCATCTCGGCCAGTTGCTGCTCCAGATTTTCGTTGTCTGCGGAAATACGCTTGAGCGTGGCGCGCCAAGCAGCCGAGGACGTCTGCGCGGCATGCTGAATCTCAATCGCCGGCGCGCCTTGACCGTCACTCGACGGATTGAATATCCGATAGGTCGTGAAGCTCGCGACAAAAGCCCCGACAACGCCGGCCAAAATATAGTTTAAGGATTTCACAAGTAATCAGCCAACCGCCGATTGCCCCGAGTAAGCGGTAAGCCGGTTACCTTACAACCCTCGGTGTGATGACCGATTCCGCGCAGTTGCTTAAACCCTCATGACCGGCAATTCGCCCCGCCCGGATCAATTACTAAAATCCGGCACTTCACTTAGGACATAGGGGAGCCTGCATCAGGTGTTTTTTGCAAAAAAGTCGGCAAGCATCCTGTCCCCGTTTTGGGGACTATGGGTATTGGTGATGATACAGTAATATCGGGGTGTTCACCTCATCTCCGTTCGCCCCTCATTAACAGTTTTAAAGCGAGACTGCATCTGTCCCCCCGCATGAAATCTCCCGCATACACCCGCCTTTTTTTAAAGAAGATCACCGCCATCGCATTGTGCATGGGCGTTACGGTATCCCTTGAAGCAGCAAATATGACTTGGGATTCCGATCTCGCTACAACGGGCGTCCAAGATGGTAGCGGCACTTGGACTGCCGCCAGCACGAATTTTTGGGATGGGAGCATCAATCGCACGCCTGTTAAGGGAACGGACGCCAATATCAATATCGGCAATACGACAGGCGGTTACACTGTTACCATCGATAACGGAGGAGCCTTGTTGAACTACGCCGACAGCACATCCAACAGCACACTTAACTTTAACCAAAGCTATACCTTGGCTGGCCTTGTCACGGGCGACGGCATCGCGGCCGGAAATGTAAACGTTAACAATGGTTCGACGGTCAATATTTCAGCCGTCTTATCCCAAAATAATGGTGCGAAGGGTTGGACCGTGAATGCAGGCTCTACGTTAAATCTTTCGGGAGGAGGCGTGACAGGGAATCTTATCGGGCAAAACAATAACGCTGGCACCAGCATCATTAATTTCACCGCGGGCACTTATACTGGCATCGGCGGAACTTGGGGCGGCAACACCTTGGTCACGCTCAATATCACCGGCGGCTCTGTTACCAATGGAAACACCAACGTGTTCACCGGCGTAACCACCAACGACACCCGCAATTTCAATCTGAGCGGCGGTAGCTTCACCCTCAGCAGCGGCACCATGGTGTTGGGCCAAGGCTCAGCCACGGCCGTTGGCAACGCCGTTACAACCATTTCAGGGACTCATGTCCTGAGCACTGGAAACAACAAAATCTACGTTGGCGGTGGTGGAAATTTAACGAGCACCGGCACGGGAGGAACTTCCACGCTTAATATCACCGGCGGCACCGTAAACCAAACCAACGGGTCCAGCGGAAAAATCTTTCTGGCCGTAAACGACAATGCCAACTTCGCCACCAGCAGCACGCTGAATATCAGCGGCGGCACCGTGACAACCTTCGGTATTCAATTCGGTGACAACGGCCCTGGGACACGCACCTTTACCTCGGGCAGCACGGCTACGGTGAATGTTACCGGCGGCACCACTTATCTTGGCTCAGTGGGCTTTTCCAACAACAACACCTTCGTCAACCTCACCCAAGCGATCAACTTGGGCGGCGGCACAATTGGAGCAACACAGGCTTGGAACTCATCCTTGGCCATGACCCTGACCGGAACCAATGGAAATGTAACTTTCCGCACCCAAGACTCCGGCTCCAACGCCTTCAACATCGGTTTGAGCGGGATTCTTTCCGGCGCCGGTGGGTTGATTAAAACGGGCACTGGCACGCTGACATTAACCGCAGCCAATACCTATGCAGGCCCGACAATCATCAACGTCGGCTCGCTGGTAACTTCCGGGAGCGGCACCTTGGGATCGGGTAATGTCACCGTGGCCTTCGGAGCGAGCCTCACCGTGGTCAACGCGTCCTTCGGCGACCTCGCCACGCTGAGCGTCGACAGGACTTCATCGGCTGGCAGCATCAGCCTTGGTTTCTCCGGCACCGACACCATCGGCAACGTCTATGACTCGGTAAGTGGAACCTACCTCGCAGCCGGCACCTACACCACCGCCCAGCTCAACTCGGCCCTCGCACTCCTCGGCAGCAGCAACGCCATCTTCACCGGCTCCGGCTCACTTCTCGTCTCCGCCATCGCCGTTCCCGAGCCCGCAACCTATGCGGCACTCTTCAGTGCCGCTATTTTAGCCGGCGCCGCCTACCGCCGCCGGTTTGTGAGAAAATCAGTTTAACCGGCCCCAGCGGTCCGGTTCTCACCAGACCCCGCGCAGTCTTCGGACTCGCGGGGTTTGCTTTTTCAGGAAGCCGGCGACTGTCGCGCAAACCACCGATCAGGAAAGGTTACTTACAACATCCCGATCGGTTGAACATTTGCCAAAACCGGGGGTCATGGCAGCATCGGGTCAATCTACCCCTCCATGCGCATACGTCTCCTTGCCTCCCTTCTTCTCGCAGCCGTCCGGCTTTCCGCCCAGGACGCCCCTCCCTCTGCAGCCTCTTCCGTCACCCTCACCGGAGCCAACGGCCGTGCAGTCGAGTTCGCCGGCATATGGGAAGCCCGCCCCGAGGGACTCATCGTCGTCACCAGCGCGGAGAGCGAACCCGTCACCGTTCCTTGGGCGAAGTTCGACCTCACCAAGCTCAAGACCGAACAGCCTTCGCTCGACGCCGCCCGCCAGCGCGCGGTTTTTCTGCGCAGTCCGCAGCCCGTCAACCTCGGTCTCTTTGCCAGCATCCTCACACCCGCGCAGGTCGGCGCCGAAATCGCCCGCGTCCTCGACGTGCCCTCCACCGTCAAAGTCCCCGTCGCTTTTCGCACCACCACCGAGACCGTCGTGCAAGCCACGCTCGTGACAATCTACCCCACCGTCTACGACGGCCTCGTCATCACCCCGCCCGTCACCGCGATCAACCAGCGCAGCAAGACCGAGACGGAAACTCGCCAGATCACGCCCGACGAAATCACCACGACCCCGCGTCGCGTCATCTATCAATTCACCCGCACCGACGGCGTCCTCCAGTCCGACCGCCGCGCCCTCTTCGAACTCAACAAGGTCAACCCCAAGCTCCTCGAAGAAGCCGCCCAAGGCCTCGAACGCATCCGCGCCAGCCTTCCGCCCAAACGATTCCTCCCCCAAGATCCGACGCTGCAAACCCTCGATCAACGTCTCACCGAAGCCATTGCCACGATCCGGGATCTGCCGGCCGGCCAGACGATCAGCCGCGCCCAGCAGGACAAATTGAAGGCGTTCCTCGCCCTCGCCGATCACCCCATTTTACGATAGTCGTCATGTGTCAAAAAATGAAACCGCGCGCGCTCGCCTGCCTCCTCGCCGGCATCGCCCTTGTCACTCCCTCTCTCCGTGCCGAGAAGCTCACCATCGCCGCCGCCGCCAACCTCACCTATGCGCTCGCGGCCCTCGACGAGGCTTACCAAAAGGCCAATCCCGGGGATGAGCTCACCACCGTGATCGGCTCGTCCGGCAATCTTTTCGCCCAAATCACGAATGGTGCGCCCATCGACGTGTTTTTATCGGCCGACACCGATTACCCGCAAAAACTCGCCGACGCCGGCAACGCCGACGCCGCCACGCTCACCCCTTTCGCCACCGGCCGCCTCGCTCTCTGGACCACCAGACAGGATCTCGACGTCACCAACATCGCCGCCGCTCTCGCCAACCCCAAGGTAAAACACATCGCCATCGCCAATCCCCGCACCGCCCCCTACGGCCTCGCCGCCAAGCAGACCCTCGCCGCGCTCAATCTGGAAAAAGTCGTCTCCGACAAACTGGTCGTCGGCGAGAACATCACGCAGACCGCCCAGTTCGTCGAAACCGGGAACGCCGACCTCGGCTTCATCGCCCTCTCGCTCCTGCTCGCGCCCAACCACAAAAGCAAAGGCGCATACAGTGAAGTTCCGCCGGAACTCTACGATCCCATCGATCAAGGTGCCGTCATCACCAAACTCGGCGCCACGAATGCCGCCGCGAAACGCTATATCACTTTCCTGAAATCCCGGACAGCCCAAGACGTGTTAACTCGCTTCGGCTACGGTGTGCCGGCCTTTGAGTAAGCATTCGCCAATCGCCGCGCACGCCGCCAACTTGCCAATCCTGCGTCTTATGCCGACGCAGGATTTTTAATGCCCGACACCACCGCCACCTTCCTCGGACTTTCCGCGCCGCTCTGGCAGGCGTTGTGGCTCACCGTCAAACTTTCCACGTTGACCGCGCTGATCCTTGGATGCGTCGGCCTGCCCCTCGCTCACTGGCTCAACACCACCCGCTGGCGTGGCGCGGTCGTCGCCGAGACCCTTGTCACGCTGCCCCTCGTGCTGCCGCCCACCGTGATCGGCTTTTACTTGCTGGTCGCCTTATCGCCCAATCACCCCCCCGGCTCTTGGTGGCTCCATCTCACCGGCGGCACCTTGGTCTTCAGTTTTACCGGACTCGTCATCGCATCGGTCCTCTACTCGCTGCCATTCGCCGTGCAGCCGTTTCAAGCCGCCCTGCGCGGAGTCCCGCGCGAACTGCTCGACGCTGCCCGCGCCTCGGGCGCCTCACCGCTGCGCACCTTCCTGCGCGTGCACATCCCGCTCGCCCGCCACGGCCTGCTCGCCGGCCTCACCCTCGGCTTCGCCCACACGCTCGGCGAATTCGGCGTCGTGCTGATGATCGGCGGCGGCCTGCCCGGACAAACCAAAGTCGCCAGCATCGCCCTCTACGACGAGGTGCAAGCCCTCAACTACGACCAGGCCCACGCCTACGCCGCCCTCCTGCTTGTGGTGTCCTTTTTCCTCCTGCTCACCGTAACCCTTCTCCAGCGCCGGCGGGCCCATTGAGCGAACTGTCACTTGATTTTTGGAAAAGCCCGCTAAAATAGCGGGCTTTTCCGTTTAATAACCCAACACTTCTTCCTTTTACCAACAACCACCATGTCCACCGCCACACCGCAGAAGTTCGAGTTCCAGGCTGAGATCAAGCAGCTCCTCGATATCGTCATCCACTCGCTCTACACCGAGAAGGAAATCTTCGTCCGCGAGCTCGTTTCCAACGCCTCCGACGCCATCGAAAAATTCCGCCACCTCCAGCTCACCGAGAAGGACGTCGCCGACGATCAGCTCGCCCTCGAGATCAACCTCACGACCGACGACAAGGCCAAGACCCTCACCATCGCCGACGCCGGTCTTGGCATGACGCGCGCCGAACTCATCGAAAACCTCGGCACCATCGCCCACTCCGGCTCGAAGGCCTTCCTCAAGTCCCTCAGCGAAGGCGGCCAGAAAAACTCCAACCTCATCGGCCAGTTCGGCGTCGGCTTCTACTCCGCCTTCATGGTCGCGAAGTCCGTGAAGGTTTACTCCCGCTCCTGGAAAAAGGACGAGCCCGCCCACGTCTGGACGAGTGACGGTTCCGGCAGCTACGAGATCGAGGAAGTCTCCGACCAGACCCGCGGCACCAAGATCGTCATCGAGCTCAAGGACGACTGCTCCGAATACGCCACCGAGGGCCGCATCAAGGAAATCCTCGAACGCTACAGCGCCTTCGTCTCGTTTCCCGTCAACCTCGACGGCAAACACATCAACACCGTCCAGGCCCTCTGGCTGCGCTCCAAAAGCGAGATCACCGACGAGCAATACACCGAGTTCTACAAGTTCCAGTCGCACGCCTACGACGCGCCCCGCCTGCGCCTTCACTTCAGCGCCGACGCCCCGCTCCAGATCAACGCGTTGCTCTTCACGCCGAAGGACAACACCGAGAAATTCGGCATGGCCCGCCTCGAACCCGCCGTCTCGCTCTACTGCCGCAAGGTCCTTATCGACGCCAAACCCAAGGACCTCCTCCCCGAGTGGCTCCGCTTTCTCAAGGGCGTCGTCGATTCCGAAGACCTCCCCCTCAACATCTCGCGCGAAACCATGCAGGACCGCGCCCTCATCGAGAAGTTGAACAAGGTCATCACGAAGCGCTTCCTCAAATTCCTCGCCGACGAAGCCGAGGCCCGCCCCGACGGCTACAACGAATTCTACGCCGAGTTTGGCATTTTCCTGAAGGAAGGCGCCGCCCTCGATTTCACCCACAAGGACCAGCTCGTGAAGCTTCTCCGCTACGAGTCCTCCCTCACCGAGAAGGGCAAGACCACCTCGCTCGCCGACTACGTCACCCGCCTCGGCGCCGAGCAAAAGGAAATCTATTACCTCGTAGGCCCCAACCGCGCCGCCATCGAAAGCGGCCCGTATCTCGAAGGCTTCAAGGCCCGCAACCTCGAGGTCCTTTTCTGTTACGAGCCCGTTGACGAATACGTGATGAACAACGTCCGCGAATTCGACGGCAAGAAGCTCATCGCCGCCGACCACGCCGACGTGAAACTCGCCGACGCGCCCAAGCCACCTTCCGCCGAGGGCGACCTCTCTGAATCCGACGCCAAGGCCCTCGCCGAATGGCTCAAGACCACCCTCGGCGACCGTGTCGAAGCCGTGAAGCCCAGCGACCGCCTCGTCGATTCGCCCGCCCTCGCCGTGAATGCCGACAAGTTCATGACGCCCCAGATGCGCCGCATGATGAAGGCGATGAACAAGGACGGCGCCGACGCCCCCGTGAAGGTCAATCTGGAGATCAACCCGCGCTCCGCCGTGATGAAGCACCTCAACGCCGCCCGCGCCGCGTCACCCGAGAAAGCGTCGCTCATCGCCGAGCAGATCCTCGACAACGCGCTCATCAGCGCCGGTCTCTTCGAGGACCCCAGCAAGATGGTCGCCCGCCTCTACAAGCTCCTCGAAACGGTCTGAAAACCGCGGCTCGACGAAAGTCCGCCAATCACAAGCCCCGGTCCGAAAAGATCGGGGCTTTTTCATGCGTCCATAGTTGTGCGAACATCGGCACCTTGCTTGTTTCCCCGTGTCACCCGACAGTCCCTCCCACGCCTTGAGCATGCCGCCCATCTCTCATATCTCCAGCCCCGTGCGGGTGTAACCGCGCCGCCCACTCATGAGAGCTTATTTCCTGCGCCGACTTTTGCTCATCCCGCCCACTCTCATCGGCATCACGCTGATTGTTTTTTTCATCACCCGCCTCGCACCCGGCGGCCCGCTCGAACAGGCGCTCATGCAGGCGCAGCAGGTAAGTCTCAACCATGGCTCCGGCCGTGCCGCCGGTCAGGGCACGGCGCTTTCGACGGACCAGATCGACCAACTCAAACACTACTACGGCTTCGACCGTCCTTGGCATGTCGCCTACGTCCAGTGGCTCGGCAAGGTGGCCCAAGGCGACCTCGGCATGTCCTTTCGCTACAACGAACCCGTGTGGGATCTGATCTGCGAACGCTTCCCCATTTCGATTTTCTACGGACTCACCACATTGGTCATCACCTACACGATCTGCGTGCCGCTCGGCATCCTGAAGGCCATCAAGCATCGCACGTGGGTTGATACCGGCAGCTCCGTGCTGATCTTCGCCGGCTACGCCATTCCCGGGTATGTGCTCGGCGCTCTGCTGTTGGTGTTCTTCGCCGCCCGCCTGCGCTGGTTTCCGATGGGCGGCTTCACCGGCGATAACTTCGCCGACCTTTCGTTTATGGCCAAGGCCGGCGATCTCATCCACCACGCGATCCTTCCGCTTTGCTGCTATCTCATCGGCGCCTTCGCCTTCACCACGCTCCTCATGAAAAACCAGCTCATGGATGCGCTCGCCACCGACTACATGCGCACGGCCGTCGCGAAAGGCGTGTCCTATCGCCGGGCGGTCCTTGGACACGCCTTGCGAAATTCCATCATCCCGCTCGCGACCGATTTCGGCCAAAACCTCACGCTCTTCCTGTCCGGTTCCTTCCTCATCGAAAATATTTTCGACATCAACGGCTTTGGCCTCCTCGGCTACACCTCGACCCTCGATCGCGACTACCCGGTCGTCATGGGCATCCTGCTTTTGTCGTCGTTGCTCCTTCTTGTGGGCAATCTCATCTCCGACGTCCTCGTGGCGCTCGCCGACCCTCGCATCCGCTTCGGTTGATTTTTCCGTGCCGCTCATCCGCTTCCAGTTGAATCCTCAGACCAAGCGCCGCCTTGCCCGCTTCCGGGCGATTCGCCGCGGCTATGTCTCGTTTCTCATTCTGGCCGCTCTTGTGATTCTCTCTGTTGTTGGAGAATGCCTGGTCAACAGCCGCGCCCTCCTCGTGAAGTATCACGGGCATTATTATTTCCCCACCTACGGCGCCATTCATCCCGGCACGGACTTCGGCGAAGACTACTCCTACGAAACCAACTATCGCCACCTGAAGACTCGCTTCGCCGCCGAAGCGCGTGGCGACTGGGTGCTCCTGCCGCCCGTCCCCTACAACGCCTTCGAAAACGACTTCCGGCCCGGCGTCTATCCGCCCACCGCACCGTCCACAAGCGAGCGCCACTTCCTCGGCACCGACACCACCGGCCGTGACATCCTCGCGCGTCTCTTCTACGGCTTCCGCATCGCCCTGATTTTTTCCGCCTTCTACATCGGTTTCGTCTATCTCATCGGCATCGCCGTAGGCTGCGCGATGGGCTGGTTCGGGGGTTCCGTCGATCTGCTGGGCCAACGTCTGGTCGAGATATGGTCGAACATTCCGTTTCTCTTCGTCGTCATGATCGTGGCCTCCCTCGTCCGTCCCGATCTGTTTCTGCTGGTCGCCATCACCGGTCTTTTTTCGTGGACGGGCATGACTTACTACATGCGAACCGCCACCTATAAACAGAAGGCCCGCGACTACGTCGCCGCCGCCGAGGCGTTGGGCGCGTCCACCCCGCGTATCATTTTCCGGCACATCCTGCCCAACACCCTTTCTACGCTGGTCACCTTTATTCCCTTCACCCTCGCCGGCGCCATCACCTCGCTCACCGCGCTCGATTTCCTCGGCTTCGGCCTGCCGCCGCCCACGCCAAGCTGGGGCGAACTCCTCCAACAAGGCACCGCCAATCTCAACGCTCCCTGGATCGTCCTCTCCGTCTTCATCGCCATGGTCTTCGTGCTCACGCTCGTGACCTTCGTCGGCGAAGCCATCCGCGAGGCTTTCGATCCCAAGAAATTCACCACTTACCAATGATGACCGCATCACTCCGTCCGCTCTCCCGCCTCTTTATCGCCGGCCTCGCGCTGCTGGCGTTCACGCTCGCCGGCTGCTCCAAGAAAACCGCCGAAGCCACCCGCGACGTCACCCCCGAGGTCGAAGCCTACTACAAGGCCCATCCCGATTTCTTCACCTTCGCGAAGCTCGCCGACCTGCCCGCCAACCTCTCTTGGCAGGACGGCCACGACGTGCCCGAGTTCGCCTCGCCCGAGGCCAAACGCGGCGGCACGCTCCACGGCGCCATCGACGATTTCCCGCGCACGCTCCGCTTTATCGGACCGGACGCCAACGGCTCGTTCCGCAGTTACATCCTCGACGACAACGCCCTCACGCTCATCCAGCGCCAGCCCAACACCGGCCAGTATTACCCCGCCCTCGCCAAATCATGGGCGCTCTCCGCCGACGGTCGCACCATGTATTTCCGTCTCAATCCCGAAGCCCGCTACAGCGACGGCGTTCCCGTCACCGCCAACGACTACCTCTTCGCCTTTTTCTTCTTCCGTGCGACCTACATCAACGAGCCGTGGTATAACAATTACTACACCACGAATTTCACCAACATCACCCACTACGACGACTACACCATCGGCGTAACATGGAAGGAGGCGAAGCCCGACATCTACGACCGCCTCGGACAGCTTTATCCGGTTCCGCAACACTTCTACAAAGAGCTCGGCCCCGATTTCGCCCAGCGTTACCAGTGGCGACTGGAACCCACCACCGGCCCCTACACCGTGCTCCCTGAGGACATCCACAAGGGCAGCTCCATCGACCTCACCCACGTCAAAAACTGGTGGGCCGCCGACAAACCGTTCTTCCGCCATCGCTACAACTTCGACCGCATCAGTCTTCAGGTCATCCGCGATCCGGACAAGGCCTTCGAAGCCTTCAAACGCGGCGACCTCGATGTCTTCGGTCTGACTCTGCCGCGCTTCTGGTATGACAAACTTCCCGACACCGATCCGCTCGTGCGTGACGGCTATGTTCACAAGGCCGTTTTCTACAACGAAGTTCCCCGCCCCACCTACGGCCTTTACATCAACGCCGCCCGCCCGCTCCTCGACAACCGCGACATCCGCGCCGGCATCAATTACGCGACCAACTGGCAGCTCGTCATCGACCAGTATTTCCGCGGCGACTATGCGCGCATGCAGACCACCGCCGACGGCTACGCCCTCGTGCCCTTCCCCGGCATCAAGGCGCGTCCTTTTTCAGTCGATGAAGCGCTCGCATCCTTTGCCAAAGCCGGCTTCACCAAGCGCGGCCCCGACGGCATCCTCGTGGACGACAAAGGCCACCGCCTGTCGTTCACCGTCACCTCCGGCTACGCCGCGTTGAAGGATGTGTTGTCGATTCTCAAACAAGAGGCGCTCAAAGCCGGACTGGAATTTAACATCGAGCAGCTCGACAACACCACCGCTTGGAAAAAAGTTCAGGAAAAACAGCACGACATCGCCTTCTCCGCCTTCGGAGTCAGTGTGGAAATGTATCCCCGTTATTGGGAGACGTTTGATTCGGCCAACGCCAACAAACCCCAGACAAACAACATCACGAATCTCGCCGATCCCGAGATCGACGCGCTCATCAAACGCTACGACCGCGCCACCACCATGGACGAGATTCGCGACCTCGCCACGCAGCTGGAAATCAAAATCCGCGAGCAGGCCGTCTTCGTTCCCGGTTTTGAAATTCCGTTTTATCGTGCCGGCTTCTGGCGTTGGATAAAATGGCCCAAGGATTTCAACGTCCGCCTGAGCCAGACCGCCGGGGAACAAGGCCTCGAGTGGATCGACGAAGACGCCAAAAAGGAAACCCTCGACGCCCGCGCCGCCGGCAAAACCTTCCCGCCGTCAGTGGAGGTTTACGATCAATGGAAGCGTAAGGACTGAACCGTCCGTCCGATCTCCCACATGTCCTCTCTCCTTCGCGTCCGTCAGCTTTCCGTCGGTTTCGAAACCGACGACGGATTGCTGCGCGCGGTGGACAACGTGAGCTTTGAAATCGCCCCCGGCCGCACCCTCGGCCTCGTGGGCGAGTCCGGCTGCGGCAAAAGCGTCACCGCGCTCTCCCTCATGCGCCTGCTGCCGCAGCCTTCCGGAAAAATCCTGAGCGGCGAAATCGTCTTTGAAGATCGCGACCTCCTCGCGTTGCCCATCTCCGACATGCACCGCATCCGCGGTGCCCGGATCGGCATGGTCTTCCAAGAGCCGATGACCGCCCTCAATCCCGTCCACACCATCGGTCGTCAACTCTCCGAAGTTTACCGCCTGCATCAAAACCTCACCAAGAAAGACGGCTGGGCGAAAGCCATCGCCATGCTGGGCCGCGTCGGTCTGCCCTCGCCCGAACTCCGCGCCGCCGAATATCCGCACCACCTTTCCGGCGGCATGCGCCAACGCGTCGTCATCGCCATGGCACTCGCCTGCCACCCGCGCCTGCTCATCGCCGATGAGCCCACCACCGCCCTCGACGTCACCATTCAGGCGCAGATTCTCGACCTCATCAAAGACCTCCAGCGCGAGCTCGGCATGGCCGTGCTCCTCATCACCCACGACCTCGGCGTGATCGCCGAAACCTGCGACGACGTCGCCGTGATGTATGCCGGACGCATCGCCGAACAGGCACCGGTCGCCGAACTCTTCGCCAACCCGAAGCACCCCTACACGCGCGGCCTGCTCGCTTCCATCCCGCGTCTGGAAACCCTTTCCAAGAGCCGTCTGCCCGTGATCGACGGCATGGTGCCCGGACTGCGCGACCTGCCACCCGGCTGCCGTTTTCAAAACCGTTGCCCCCACCGGCAGGACCGTTGCGCCGCCTCCGCGCCCGCCCTCGAATCCGTTTCCCCCGGCCACGACGCCGCCTGCTTCCGCTGGCGCGAAATCTCCGACGCTTCCTGATGCCCGCCGACGACTCCACGCCTCCGCTTCTCGAAGTCCGCGACCTCAAGACCCATTTCCCTGTCAAAGGCGGCGTCTTCCGCCATGCCGTCGCCACCAACAAAGCCGTGGACGGCGTCAGCTTCACCCTCCGCGCCGGTGAAACCCTCGGCCTCGTCGGCGAATCCGGCTGCGGCAAATCCACCCTCGGAAAAACCATCGCCCGCCTGCTCAAGCCCACCGCCGGCAGCGTCCGCTTCGACGGACACGATCTCGCTCCGCTAAGCCGCGGCGAACTCAAGCCCTTCCGCAAGCGTCTCCAGATGATCTTTCAGGATCCCACCGAGTCGCTCAACGCGCGCCACACCGTCGGCGAGATTCTCGCCGAGCCTTTCATCATCCACGGCATCGGCACCACCGCCGAACGCACGCGCCACGTCGCCGAACTCCTCGCCAAAGTCGGCCTCGATCCCGACGCTGCCCGGCGCTACTCCTTCGAGTTTTCCGGCGGACAACGCCAACGCATCGGCATCGCCCGCGCCCTCGCGCTCAACCCCAGCCTCATCATTTGCGATGAGCCCGTGTCCGCGCTCGATGTCTCGATCCAGAGCCAGGTGCTCAACCTCCTCGTCGATCTCCAGCGTGAGCTCGGACTCTCGTATCTTTTCATCGCGCACAATCTCGCGGTCGTGAAGCACGTCTCCGACCGCATCGCCATCATGTATCTCGGCCGCATCGTCGAGCTGGGCACGTCGGCCGCGATCCATTCGAATCCGCGTCATCCTTACACGCGTGCTCTTCTCGCCGCGATTCCCGTGCCCGATCCGTCCGCCCGCAAACGCGAACGCATCGTTCTCACCGGCGACCTCCCCTCGCCGATCAATCCGCCCTCGGGCTGCCCCTTTCACCCGCGCTGCCCGCACGCCACCGACCGCTGCAAGATAGAGGACCCCGTCCTCCGCGAAACGGCCGCCCCCGGCATCGCATCCCACACCGTCTCCTGTCACTACGATTTGTAGCCCCGGCCTCATTCTCGTTCTTCTTTCTCTTTCTCGTTCTCCCAGCGTCGCTCGGCGCATCGCCGTCGATTCTGACTCGTATTCCCCGTCCGGACGCGTCCTGCTCCCGCTCCCGCGAACCACATGGACACGTTCATCTACGGCATCGACTTTGGCACCAGCAATTCGGCGATCACGATTTGGAACACCGCCACGCGCACGCTTCTTCGCGACCCACGCATCGCCGGTGTGGACGCCACGTTCATGTATTTCCCCTATACCACGCGCCGCATCGCGCCGGTCTTGGGCAACGCCGCCAAGCTCCGCTACGTCGAGGATGAGATGCGCGGCCGTTTCTTTCAGGCGATCAAGACGATCCTCCCTTACTCGACGTTCACCGACACGGTCATCAACAACCAGACCTACACCATCGAAGACCTGATCGCGATTTTCCTGCGCCACCTCAAGGAGCGCGGCGACGCCGTCACGCAACAGGACGTGAAACGTGTGATCCTCGGCCGCCCCGCCGTCTTCTCCACCGATCCCGCCGAAGATCAGCTCGCCGAAGAACGCCTCCACCGCGCCGCCCAGCTCGCCGGTTTCACCGAGATCCATTTCCAATACGAGCCCATCGCCGCCGCCTTCGCCTACGAATCCCGCATCACCAAACCCGAGCGCGTCCTCGTCGGTGACTTCGGCGGCGGCACTTCCGACTTCACCGTCGTTCAGCTCGACCCCGCGCGTCAGGGCCTCACCGACCGCATGCGCGACATCCTCGCCACCGGCGGTCTCCCCATCGCCGGCAACAAATACGACGCCGCCACCATGTGGCACAAAGTCACCCCGCTCTTCGGCCGCGGCGCGACCTACGACAGCTGGGGCAAACAGATCGAAGTCCCCGATTCTCTCTACCGCACCATCTGCCAGTGGGATCAGATCGTCTTCCTGAGAAACGCCAAAAAGATGGACCTCCTCTGGCGCCTCGTCGGCCTCTCCAACGACCCGCCCGCCTTCGAACGCTTCCAGACTCTCATCAAGGAAAACCAGGGCTTCGCCCTATTCCAGGTCATCGAAACCGCCAAGATCACCCTCACCACCCGAGCCGTCGCACCCATCGTGTTCAACCACCCGCGCATCCCGCTCGACCTCTCGCTTACCCTCGCCGAGTTCGACCAAAACTCCGCCGATCTCACCGCCGCGATCACGGGTTACCTCGACACCTTCCTCGCCGATTCCAAGATTGCCTCCGCGAGTATCGAAACCGTCTTTCTCACCGGCGGCACGTCCCTCATCCGCAGCCTCCGGGCCGAGTTCGTCAAACGCTTTGGCCAGGACAAAATCCGCGACGGCAACGAGTTCACGAGCGTGGCCGACGGCCTTGCTTTGAGCGCCCCCCTCTTCTTTCCCGACTTGCATCCCTAGGCCGGTTTGTTCGAAACATTCGCCAAGGGATTCCCCTTCCCTCAACGTATCATCCGTCATGAACGACCATGATCGACTCTCTTCCGTGCTAAAAACCTGGAAGCACGAACCCTCACCCGCCCCCGGATTTCCCTACTCCGTCTGGTCCCGCATCAGCGCCGAGGCCGCCGCACCGGCTCCGGTTTCCGCCAACGTTTCTCGCTTTCCCTTCCCGCTTTCACTCGCCGCCAGTTTTACGGTGCTTCTGGCCGTGCTCGCAGGAGCAGGCGCCGGTCTCGCGTTTAACCACTCGCGCACGACCGACTACATGGCCGCCTCCTACGTGCGCTCCATCGATCCCTTTCAAATGACGGCGCCCGCATCGCCGCATACGCATTCGTGAAAGTTGTCCTCCGCCTGATCCTTCTGGCCCTGGCCGTAGGCGGGATCGCCTTCGGCCTCACCCGCTTGCTCGCGCACCCGCACGCCAAGACCGACGAGATGGCGTGGATGAAAACCGAGTTTCATCTCACCCCGGCGCAGACCGCCGCCATCGAAAAAATCCACGAGGCCTATGCGCCCGTTTGCATGGAACATTGCCGCCGTATCCGCGACACCCGCGCCCTCCTCCAATCCATCGAAACCGCCGGCCGGCTCAACACCGCCGAACACGCCGCTGCGCTCGCCGAGATGATCCGGCTAAAAGGCATCTGTCACGATGCCACGCAAAAACAACTGGAAGACGTCGCCGCACAAATGGCGCCCGCTGAAGGCCGCCGCTTCCTCGCGCTCACCCTTCCCAAGCTCTCCGATCAATCGCACGACGGACCTATCGACCTGCGATGAGCCCGGACTCCGCCCTGCCGCCGACCGACGAAGCCCTCGCTTCATCCCTTCGCCAAGGCGACGATACCGCGCTCAACACACTGATGGAGCGCTGGCAGTCTCCCTTGCGCGGGTTCCTCTACCGCATGCTTCAAAACGAGCATGATGCGCTCGACCTCGCCCAGGAAACCTTTGTTCGCATTTACCGGCATCGGGCAAACTACCGTGCGGGCGCGCGCTTCTCGACGTGGATGTTCCAGATCGCCCTCAATCTCGCCCGCGACCACGCCCGTCGCCGCACGCGCCGCCCCACCGATTCGCTCGACGATACCCCCGAGCCTTTTGACGAACGCAACCCCGGCTCCGACGCCCTTGCCGCCGAACGCGCCCGCACGGTTCGCACCGCCATCGCAGCCCTGCCCGAAGATCTGCGGGTTGCTCTCATCTTTTCCGAATACGACGACAAGTCCCACGCCCAGATCGCCGTCATCGTCGGCGCCACCCCGAAGGCCGTCGAAACCCGCATCTACCGGGCCCGGGAGATTCTCCGGAAAAAACTCGCGAAGTTCATGGCCTAAAACGTCCGCGTTCGTCCCCCCGGTGGCATCAGCCACCCCTCCGCTCGACCGCGAAGGCCATTGGCCACAGCCACTCCCAGAAAATCCGCCCATTGGCGGATTTCATTAGTGGTTAGAATCCGAGTCTTACTCCGAATCCGATTCCGACGATCCTCCACCGCCTTACACGCTTCCGTCCCGCGGCGTTTCTGTGATTAGATCGAGCCATGCCCCTCGTCTCCCTGAATCCCGCCACCGGTCGCCTGATCAAACGTCACCGCGAACATACCGCCAAAGAGGTTTCGTCCGCCCTCGCCTCGGTGCACTCCGGTTTCCTCGGCTGGCGTGAACTCTCGTTCGCCGACCGCTCCCGCCACCTCGCCGCCCTCGCCAAGACCCTGCGTGCCCGGAAAAAATCCCTCGCCCTGCTCATGACCGCCGAGATGGGCAAACCCCTCGGCCAGTCCCTCGCTGAAATCGAAAAATGCGCCGGCTGTTGTGATTTCTACGCCAAGCACGCCTCCGGTTTCCTAAAACCCCGGCGCCCCGTCGGCGCCCCGAAAAACGCCAGGATCGTATTCGAGCCCATGGGTGTCGTGCTCGCCATCATGCCGTGGAATTACCCGCTCTGGCAGCTCTTCCGCGCCGCCGCGCCCACGCTCATGGCGGGCAACAGCCTCCTCCTTAAACACGCCTCCAACGTCTCCGGCTGCGCCCTCGCCATCGAGCGTCTCTTCGCCGACGCCGGCCTGCCCGCCGGCCTCCTGCGCACGCTTCTCGTTTCCTCAAAAGCCATTCCCCGCGTCATCGCCGATACGCGCATCCGCGCCGTCACCCTCACCGGCAGCACCGCCGCCGGTCGCAAGGTAGCCGCGCTCGCCGGCGCCGCCCTCAAACCCTGCGTCTGCGAGCTCGGCGGCAGCGACCCCTACATCATCCTCGCCGATGCCGACCTCGACCACGCCGCCGAAATCTGTGCCCAGGCCCGTCTCTTGAACGGTGGTCAAAGCTGCATCAGCGCCAAGCGCTTCATCGTTGTCGAAAGCATCCGCCACTCCTTCGAGGAAAAACTTATCGCCCGCCTGAAAACCCGCCGCGTCGGTGACCCGCTCTCCTCCAAAACCGACGTGGGGCCGCTCGCTCGCGCCGATCTTCGCGACGAACTGCACGCCCAGGTCCTCAAAAGTATCAAGAACGGCGCCCGGCTCCTCCTCGGGGGCACACTTCCCAAGGGCCGCGGCTTTTACTATCCGGTCACCGCCCTCACTGGGGTTGCCCCCGGCATGCCGGCCTACGATGAAGAGCTCTTCGGCCCGGTCGCCGCGATCATTTCCGCCAAGGACGAAAGGGACGCGATCCGCATCGCCAACGACACTGCCTACGGCCTAGGCGCCGCGCTCTTCACCCGCGACACACGCCACGGAGAAGCTCTCGCCCGCGAGCACCTCGACGCCGGCATGGTCTTCGTAAACGACTTCGTGCGCTCCGACGCCTCCCTGCCCTTTGGCGGCATCAAATCATCCGGCATCGGCCGTGAACTCAGCGAGTTCGGCATCCACGCCTTTGTTAACATCAAGACGGTGTGCATCAACTGACCCACCTCGCTCACAACGTGTAACATCGGTGTGACACCGCACTAAAGTCTCGTTTCAAAGCAACCGCCTTCTACTTTCAGCCTCCTGTCTTTTACGATGTCCGCCAAACGTTCCTCCTCCACCAAACCCGCGCCCGCCGCACCCGCCGCCGATCAGGCGACGGCCGTGGCCATGGAGGAACGCGTCGTCATCCCTACGACTGTCATTCGCCCCGTCGTGCCTTCCGCACACCGCGGCAAGGCCGCCTATTTCAACCGCGAACTGAGCTGGCTCGCCTTCAATCGCCGCGTCCTTGAGCAGGCTCAGGACACGCGCCACCCGCTCCTCGAACGCGTGAAGTTCCTCGCCATCGTCAGCTCCAACCTCGACGAGTTCTTCGAGATCCGTGTCGCCGGCATCATTCAGCAGGTCGACAGCGGCGTGACCGAATCCAGTGTCGACGGTCTCGGTCCCCGCGAGTCCCTGCGTCGCATCCACTCCGTCGTCGGTTCGCTCGTGGAGGATCAATATGCCTGCTGGCAGCAGGATCTCCTGCCCGCGCTCGCCGCCGAGGGGATTATTTTCAAGACCGCTGCCGAGCTCGATCAGGCCGAGCTCAACTGGGTCACGGCCTATTTCCACGAACAGGTTTTCCCCGTCCTCACCCCGCTCGCACTCGACCAGTCGCACCCGTTTCCCCAGCTCGGCAACAAGACCCACAACGTCGTTGTCTCCCTCGACAATCCGGCGACCCCCGAGATCGAACAGCTTCTGGCGATCCTCCCCGTCCCCCGCATTCTGCCGCGCCTCGTGCGCATCAACCCCTCGGAGTCCGGCGTTCAGCGCTTCGTCTTCCTCTCCGAGATTATCAAGCTCTGCGCCGGCGAATTTTTCCCGGGCTATCAGGTCAACGGGGCCCACGCCTTCCGCGTCACGCGCAACAGCGATCTCTACATCGACGAGGAGGAAGCCGAAAACCTTCTCAAGAAGATCGAAGAGGAACTGCGCAATCTCCGCCGGGGCGCCGCCGTGCGCCTTGAGATCGAGGACGGCGTAAGCGACGTGATTTTCACGACGCTCTGCGAACACCTCGATCTCTCGCACGAATACGTTTTCCGCCTCAACGGCCCGCTCAACCTTCTCCGCCTCATGGCCCTCGCGGAGATCGACCGGCCCGATCTCAAATATCCGTCTTTCACCCCGGTCAACGTCTCCCCGTTGCGCGATTCCGGCTCCATCTTTGACACGCTTCGCTCCCAGGACATCCTGCTGCATCACCCCTACGATTCGTTTCAACCCGTCGTCGATTTCGTCGAGCAGGCCGCGCGCGATCCGCAGGTATTCGCCATCAAGCAGACTTTGTATCGGACCAGCGGAGACTCTCCCATCGTCCGCGCCCTCATCGAAGCCTCCAGAAACGGCAAGCAGGTCACCGCCCTCGTGGAGTTGAAGGCCCGCTTCGACGAGGCCAACAACATCCAGTGGGCGCGTCAGCTCGAAGAGGCCGGCTGTCATGTCGTCTACGGCCTCATCGGCCACAAGACCCATTGCAAATGCTCCCTGGTCGTCCGGCGCGAGGGCAAGCTCCTGCGGCTCTACGCCCATCTTGGCACCGGCAATTACAACCCGAAGACCGCGCGGCTTTACACCGACCTGAGTTATTTCACCGCCCGCGAAGAGCTCACCGACGACGCCGCCAATCTCTTCAACACCCTCACCGGCTTCAGTCGAGAACCCGAGTTCAAACACCTGCTCGTCGCGCCCTACAATCTTCACCGGCGCATCCAGGAGCTTATCCAGCGCGAGACGGACAACGCCGCCGCCGGCCGGCCCGCGCGCATCATGGCCAAGATGAACTCCCTCGTGGACAAGGCCACCATCGACCGCCTCTACGCGGCCTCGCAGGCCGGCGTGAAAATCGACCTGATCATCCGCGGCGTGTGCTGCCTCGTCCCCGGCGTGCGCGGCCTCAGCGAAAACATCCGCGTGCGCAGCATCATCGGCCGCTTCCTCGAACACGCCCGCGCCTTCTACTTTGAAAACGATGGCGGCGAGCCGCTCATCCTCGCCGGCAGCGCCGACTGGATGCCGCGCAACTTCTTCCGTCGCGTCGAGGTGGTTTACCCGATTCTCGACCCCGTGCTCCGCCGCTGGATGGTGGACGAGTTGTTCACGCTCGAGCTTCAGGACAACGAGGCCGCCCGCCTGCTGCACGCCAACGGCGGTTATCTCCCCATTCCCCGCGAACCCGGAGCGCCGTCCTTCTCCGCTCAAAATTATTTCATCGCCTGCGCCCTGCAGCGCGCCGGCATCCAGGGGTGAAACCAAGGGTTTGCACTGCTGCACACCGGAATCCAACATTCCGACCCAGCACCCGCCCCATGCTTTTATCCGTCCGCCTCCTGAGCACTTTCCTGCTCCTCTCGGTTTCGCTCTCCGCCCGCACTTGGACCAACACCCAGGGCCGCACCATCGAAGCCGAATTCGTCAAAGCCTCCGGCGACACCGTCACCATCCGCCGCGCCGACGGACTGGTCTTCGATCTTCCGCTCGTCGAGCTTTCGGGCGCCGATCGCGACTACGTCACCGCACAGTCGGCCACGGCGGGCACCGCCGGCCAATCGACGGAAGCTTTCAAGGACATCAACACCCTCCTCGGCCTCGACCTTCTGGCCGATGACAATCTCTGGGACGACACGCCTTCCGATGTCGCCAAGCGGCTCAACCTGTCGCTCGAGGGCAAGACCCCCTACTCCGAAAGCTACCGCGCCTACCCACGAAAAGAGCTGAACGTGCTCGGCGCCCGCACCTACATGATTTCCCTCCAGGCGGCCGACGGAAAGATCACGGCGCTCACGTTGATGTTTGCCAACCGCGGCGATTTCCCCGCGTTCCGCAACCAGGACTCGCTCCACTTCCCTTCAAAATCAGACCTGAAGGATTTCGATCAGGCGCTGAAGTCCGACTACGATACGATCTCCGCCGCTCTCACCGCCAAATTGGGCGATCCGCAAAGCAAGATGGGCGTCGGCGGACTCGAACCGCACCGCCGCTCGTTGCGCTGGGAATGGGGCGTGCAGACTTTTATAGCCAGTCATGACGACGTGCAGATGGTCTCGCTCAAAATCGTTCCGACCAATCGCACCAACTCCCGTCTGCTCAGTGACGAGCAGGTGCGCCGCATGCTGAAGGAACGCCTCGACAAGCGTCCCAACGGCGACGTCATCGTGGACCAGATTCCCATGGTTGACCAAGGCCCGAAAGGCTACTGCGTCCCCGCCACTTTCGAGCGCTACCTTCGCTATGTCGGCATTCCCGCCGACATGTATGAGCTTGCCGCCGCCGGCGGCACGGACTTCGGCGGAGGCACCAACTTCTCCACCATCGCCGCCGGCTTGGATCGTTATATCCGCCGCCAAGGCCGTCATCTCGACCAGGCCAACCTCAAGTTTAACATCAACGGCATCGCCCGCTATCTCGACGAGGGCCGTCCCATCATCTGGGGCCTGTATTCGACAAAAGCCTTCAACGAAATCTCCAACACCCTCACCGATGCCCGCAAAGCGGTGTCCGACTGGTCGCAGTGGAAGAAAGCCATCGCCGACACCGATATTTCCTCGCTTCACCCCGACTCGGCAACCGGCCACGCCTGCCTCATCATCGGCTACAACCGCGCGACCAACGAAATCGCCTTCACCGATTCCTGGGGCCCGCGCTTCGCCGAGCGCTGGGTGCCCCTCGCCGCCGCCCAGAAGATATCCCAAGACGAGTTTTGGGTGATCGCCTGGTAAAATCACCCGATCGGGCGGTCGCTCAAACTACGCGGCTTCTTCACCGGATGATTGCTGCGTGGCCGCTGCGGGAACCTGAAGCGTTGTTCTTATCAACCGCTTGAGACGATTCGTGGAAATCCTGATGCGAAGCTGGCGCCTCAAGCACCCGCGGTTTCCAGGATGTTCGTTGAAACGCTCCGCCTCGGTCTTGAAATCTCGCATTTTGCGAAGGTGCTCGACGCCGTAAATCAAATCGAAGTCCGCCGAGAAATAGTCGTGCTTGAGAAGCTGCACCAACCAGACGAACGGGAGCACCCGCCTATAAAGGACCCGCTTGAAAACCTCCTGGGCAAACCGTTCAGGCGGGATGCCGTGGTGAGCGCAAAAAGCCTCTGCAAATGTAAGGGTAGTTGTCGTGGAACCCTGGCTGGGCGACATGGGGATAATGAAGAGAAATACCTAGTCTTTGGCCACCCCGGGATGCGCATAGGCTCTTCATTTTATCATAAACATTAACCCGCAAGCGTCTTACATGTTAAATAAATCAGCCCTCACAAAAGCAGTTTCTCCCCATGGTTCGCATAATTCCCGGATGTTCATTTTCGAGCCCGGCACTGTTTAAATTCCATGGGAAATCATGCCCGCCATGTTCCCGCTGGCGACCTTCACGGGAGGCACAAACGACAGGACGCCATTGCGTTGGTTGGAACCGATTTCACCCGTGCATTTCGGAGGTAACCCCGCACGAAAACCAACAGCATTTGTCATTTGCCAAGACCGGGGTCCACCCTACGCTCTTTCCTCTTCATGCTTTCCTTTCTCTTCAAAGGCTTCGCCGGCCGCCACTATCGCAAGTTTCTCGAGAAGGCCCGTCCCATCGTCGCACGCATCAACGAGCTTGAAAAATCCTACCAATCGCTGTCCGACGACCAGCTGCGCGCCAAGACCGACGAGTTCCGCGCCCGCCTGAAAGCCGGAGAGACCCTCGATCAGATCCTGCCCGAAGCCTTCGCCACCGTCAAAAATGCCGGACGCCGCCTTGTCGGCACACGCGCCCTTGTCTGCGGTCACGAGCTTGAGTGGAACATGATCCACTTCGACGTGCAGCTCATCGGCGGTTACGCCATCCACTCCGGCAAGATCGCCGAGATGGCCACCGGCGAAGGCAAGACCCTCGTCTCCACCCTCCCGCTCTACCTCAACGCGCTCACCGGCCGGAACACCCAGCTCGTCACCGTCAACGACTACCTCGCACGCCGCGACTCCGAGTGGATGGGACATCTCTACAAGTTCCTCGGCCTCACCGTCGGCTGCATCCAGCAGCAGATGCCCTCCGAGGTCCGCCGCGAGATGTATGGCTGCGACATCACCTACGGCACCGCCTCCGAGTTCGGCTTCGACTACCTCCGCGACAACGGCATGGCTACGCGGAAAGAAGACCAGGTCCAACGCGACCACTGGTTCTGCATCGTCGATGAAATCGATTCCATCCTCATCGACGAGGCGCGCACCCCGCTGATCATTTCCGGCCCGGCACCCATCGAACGCGAGCAGCCCTTCACCCGCCTCAAGCCCAGCGTCGATCAACTCGTCAACAACCAGATCCGTCTCTGCAACAAGCTCGTCACCGAGGCCAAGGAACTCTTCGAAAAGCCCGATCTCTCCCCCGACGATCGCATGATCGCCGCCCGCAAGATGCTTCAGGTCAAGATGGGCCACCCGAAGAACAAGCAGCTCCTGCGTCTCATGGAGACGCCCGACCTTCGCAAGCTCCTCGACAAGACCGAGACCGAGCTCAACTCCGACTTCCAAAAGGAAGAACTCTACCGCCTGAAAGAAGAGCTCTTCTACGTCATCGACGAGCGCCAGCACCAGGCCGACCTCACCGAAATCGGCCGCACCACGCTCCGCCCCGACAACCCCGACGCCTTCGTCCTTCCCGACCTCGCCACCGAGTTCAGCGACCTCGACAAGGACACCACCCTCAGCCCCGAGAAGCGCGAGGAGATCAAACTCAAGTCCCAGCAAAACTACGGCGAAGTCTCCGAAGGCATCCACTCGATCTCGCAGCTGCTGCGCGCCTATTCCCTCTACGAACGCGATGTCGAATACGTCGTCACCGACGGCAAGGTCATGATCGTCGATGAAAACACCGGTCGCGTCATGCCCGGCCGCCGCTGGTCCGACGGACTCCATCAGGCCGTCGAGGCCAAGGAAGGCGTCACCATCGAGCGCGAGACCCGCACCTACGCCACGGTCACGATCCAGAATTACTTCCGCATGTATGAGAAGCTGGCCGGCATGACCGGCACGGCCGAGACGGAAGCCACCGAGTTCTACGATATCTATCGTCTCTCCGTGCAGGTCATCCCGACCAACAAGCCCTGCATCCGCATCGACAAGAACGATTCCATTTTCAAAACCCGCCGCGACAAATTCGTCGCCGTCGTCCGCGAAATCGAGGCCGCCCACAAGCGCGGCCAGCCCGTGCTCGTCGGCACCGTTTCCGTCGACTCTTCCGAGGTTCTATCCCGCATGCTCAAGCGCGCCGGCGTCGTGCACACCGTGCTCAACGCCAAGTATCACGAGCAGGAGGCCGACATCGTCTCACGCGCCGGCCAGCGCGGCGCCGTCACCATCGCCACCAACATGGCGGGCCGCGGCACCGACATCAAACTCGGCGAGGGCGTCCGCGAGCTCGGAGGCCTCTATGTCGTCGGCACCGAGCGCCACGAATCCCGCCGCGTCGACCGCCAGTTGCGCGGCCGTTGCTCGCGCCAGGGCGACCCCGGCCTCACCAAGTTCTTCCTCTCGCTCGAAGACGACCTCATGCGTCTCTTCCTCCAGGGCAACCTCGCCTCCCGCATGATGGAAGGCTCCATGAAGGACGGCGAGGAGCTGGAACACCCGTGGCTCAACCGCTCCATCGAGAGCGCCCAGAAAAAGGTCGAGCAGCAAAACTTCTCCCAGCGCAAACGCCTCCTCCAATACGACGACGTCCTCAACCAGCAGCGCGAGGTCGTCTATGGCATACGCAACGCCGCCATCCATGCCGAACGCCCCCGGGAGATTATTTTTGAGCAGGTCGATGAAGAAATCATCACCCGTCTTGAAAACATCGGCCTTGGTGAAAAAGGCGGCGTCAACCAGACCGCCCTCGAAAGCTTCGCCGGCTGGGTCAACGCCACCTTCCCCATCGGCCTCAAGGTCGAAGAGCTCAAGGGCAACGACCCTGCCGTTCTCGCAAAACTGGTCGTTGACCGCATCAAACACGCCTACGGCATCAAGGAATCCGTCGAGCTGCCCGAGGCGCTCGGCTCGCTCGAACGCTACGTCGTCATCAACGCCATCGACCACCACTGGCAGGAACATCTCACCGAGATGGAAGACCTCCGCAAGGCCATCGGCCTGCGCAGCTACGGCCAGACCGATCCGCTCGTCGCCTACAAGGGCGAAGCCTTCAAGTATTTCGACGAGATGATGAGCAACATCCGTCTCCAGATCTGCACCGGCCTGTTCCGCAGCGCGTCCAACATCGCCGTGTTCGAGAACATGCTCGCGCTGCTCTCGCGCACCGCCCGCGTCGAAGGACCGGAAGGCACCGGCGGCAACACCACTCCGTCCGGCAAGCAGCCGCAGACTTCGTCCGCCTCTCTGCGCTCGGCACAGTCTCTTCCTCCTCCGCAGATTTCGACCACCATCACGACCAGCGGCGGCCCCGCCGCCGTGCCGGCCGAGAAAGAAATCGAACTGCCCAAGGTTACCATCCGTCGCGATACGCCGAAGGTCGGCCGCAACGATCCCTGCCCCTGCGGCAGCGGCAAGAAATTCAAAAACTGCCACGGCCAATAACCGCCGGGTGGACGGCGACCTTCGGGCGCCGTCCGGCCTCCACCGCCGCACCCATGGACGCCGCTCCGCCTGACGATCTTCCGCCGCCGGACGACCTCGCGGCACCGTTCTTCTGGCGGCGGCACGCTGACCACCTCTGGGTGGCCGGTGTATTTATCGGCACGGTCGTGCTCACCGTGCTGCTCTTCCCGCCCGCACACACACCGGAGATCGCCTACTTCTTCGCCGCCCCCGCGCTCTTCTGGGCCTATCTGAGGCCAAGCTTCAAGCGCTACGCACTCACCACGCTCGGCGCGCAGGCCGTCGCGTGGACCATCATCCTAGGCTGGTTACACAACGTCACCATCGGCGGCCTGCTCTTGCTCGGTCCGTTCGTCGGCCTCTGGGTGGGCTCGTGGTTCCTCGCCGCATGGTGGGTGCTCCCGCGCATCATCGCCCGCCCCGCCCTCACGCGCATCGCCGCGCTGGCCGGACTCGCGGGCCTGTGGGTGTTTATCGAGTGGACGCGCACCTGGCTCCTCGGCGGCCTCCCGTGGCTGCCGCTCGCGGCCAGCCAGTGGCAGCGCATGGCCATTCTCCAAATCGCCGCGTTCACCGGCGCGGGCGGCGTGTCGTTCATCCTCGTCGCGATGAACCTCGGCCTCGCCGCCTACGCCCGCCAATTGTTTTTCGAGAAGCACTCCGGCCTCATCCGGCGCTCGCCGGAGTTTCTCGCGGCGATGTTTCTTCTGCTTGTCTGCGTCTCCACGCAAATCGGGCCGACTCTTGATCGCCCGCGCCATGCCGTGCCGCTTGGCCGCTTCGCCTTCGTCCAGCCCTACATCCCGCAAAGTCTCAAATGGGACCCCGCCGAGGGCCCCGGCATTCTCAAGGTTCTCGACAGCCTTACGCTCGCCGCCGGCGCCACTCAGCCCGACGTGATTCTCTGGCCCGAGGCGACCACCCCGTGGGCCGTCAAAGGCGATTCCAATATGCGCGACTGGGTCAAACAACTCGACCATACCGCCGGTGTGCCGCTCGTCTTGGGCTCCATCGCCATCGAACGCGGGAAAACCGAAGCCGATGACACCTGGTTCAATGCCGTCTTCGCCGTCGATCCCACGACCGGCGTGCAGCCGCGCTACTACGCCAAACGCAAACTCGTCCCCTTCGGCGAATTTGTGCCGCTACGTCCGCTCCTTGGCTGGATCGGCAAGTTCGTGCCCATTGGCGACGACTTCGGCCAAGGCACCGATCCCACCCCGCTCGTCGTCAGCATCCACGGCCGCCCGCTCGCCCTCGGCACGCTGATTTGCTACGAAGACATCTTTCCCGCGCTGGCCCGCCAAAGCGTCCTCGCCGGTGCCGAGGTCCTCACCGTCCACACCAACAACGGCTGGTTCGGCACCGGCGGCGCCGCCTACCAGCATGCCGCCAACGCCGTGCTCCGCGCCGTCGAAACCCGCCGCCCTGTTCTTCGCTGCGGCAACGGCGGCTGGAGCGGCTGGATCGACGAGTTCGGCAGCATCCGCGCCGAGCTCACCCAAGATCAGTCGGGCAAAGTCACCAGCGATCCCCTGATTGCCAATACCGGCACAATCTACTTTCGCGGCACGCAAACCGCCGAGGTCAGTGCCGATTCTCGCTGGATGGGAAAACACAGCTTTTACGTCGAGCATGGCGACTGGTTCGTCGCTCTCTGCGCCGCGCTGGCCGGTGCGGCTTTTCTCATCGCACGCACGCCGGTCATCCCTCCCGTAAAAAACAAAAACCGCGACTGATTGCTCAGTCACGGCTTCGGTGGGTTTATGCCGGCGATCCGTCGGTGGACGCCGGCCTCCGCCGCCCGGCTAGGGTTTGGCGGCAGATTTTTCGGCTGATTTGGATTCCGAAGCCTGGGCTGTTTCAACCGTCTTGGCCGGTTCCTTTTTCGGTTCGGGCTTCGGCACCGGCTCAAAGAAATCGTCGGGCTTCGCAGGCAATCCGGTAAAAATGTAATCACCCACCTTGAACGCGCATTTCTTCATGATCGCATTCACCGGGTCGCTCGCATCCGAACTCTCCACGGTGACAAACACCGGCCCGGCGGGAATCGTCTTGGTGACAGGGCCACCCGTCACCTTGGCCGGACCTTCCTTGTCGGCCGTAACCTTGTCCTTGCCGACCACCGATCCCACCACCGCCTCAGGTCCGCTGGTCGCGGGTTTTGCCTCCGGATCGGCAGCCACGATCTTCTCAGGCTCCCGTCCCAGATTGATGGTGACTGTCTTTCCCGCGAACGTGCTCACCGTGGCCGTGCGGAAGTGTGCACGGGCACCCACAGCCTGGGGATCGTTAAGCTCGGTCGTATCGGTGAATCGCAAACCGCCAAGACTGCCGAGCAGGCTGGTGACCGTCGCTTCCTTCAACTGTTTGCCGTCGGGAAGTTTTTCGGCGGTGAACGACTCTCCTTTTTTCGCGCGAACGAAAACTACCGGCGAAGCATCGGGGAAGGTCAACGAGACCTTGGCGACTTCATCGGCGCTGAAATGCGTGAGTTCGCTGTTCGCCCAGTTTTTCGGCTCGGTGTCGATCCACGCACTGATCGGCGCGAGATAAACCTTCGGCTCGTCGTTGAAGCACAGGAAGCGGCCGCCACCTTCGGCGTATTTTCCGATGGTGATTTCGACCAGCGGATGATCCGACGCGTCCAGCAGGGCGACTTTCGTGTCCTTCAATTCCAGATTCTCGATGCGCTTGGGATTACTCGTCACGAAGCGATCAATCTTGGCGTTGGCCAGATCCTGCACGAAACGCGCAAGCTTGGAAAAATCCGCCGGTAGGTCGTGGTAGGAAACGACGATCCAGGAGTCCCCCTGCTTTTTCAGAAGCACGGTTTTTCCTTTGTCAGTGAGCCGAACGGCGGCGGCTTTGTTGACGGTGTCGGAAGCGATCAACGGCTGGTGCACGCGCGGATCGGCTTCGTCCGCGGGCGGATTTTTTTTGTTCAGCACAAGGCTGATCCCCGAAAGGACCGCGAGGATACCGACGACCAACAGAATGTTTTTTAGCTTCATGGCTGGGCTGCGAAGAATGGAAACAGGGGTTTAGCGGCGGCGGGCCCGGTAAAACCAGAGACCGAAGACACCGACCAGCAACGGAGTGGCGAGCAGGTTGAGCAGGAGCAGACGGTTCCCGAGCGCGTCGATACCCACGCGCAGGGCTAGGCGAATCTCGCGGCGCTGCTCGCGCATCGAGGCCTCCTGTTCCTGAAACTCGCGAATGGTTTTTTGCACTTCTGGCGTCGCGATGAGGCGACCTCCGTCGGTCTGCTTGCTCTGGATCGCGCTCAACTTCGACTGTGTGTCGGCGATGCGTGTTTCGAGTGCGTCGAGCTGTTCCTGGTATTTCTGCTGTGCCTCGTTTTCCATTTTGGTGACGACGGTGAAGGGACGCAGCGCGTTGCCCTTGCCGCGTATGGAGATGAGGTCCGGAGAACCGGCGAGAAACTCCACGGCGTTGCTGGCGAACGCCAGATTGTCATTGAGCGGCTCGGCTCCCTGCGTGCCGAGGAAGTTGACCTTGCGCACGCTGTAGTCGTCGAGGAGCCAGTCGGTGTCGGCGGCGAGGATCACCGTCGAGGAGGTCTTCGACTCCTTCAGGCTGGCCGGCCCCTTGTTGAGTTCGGGAAAGGGATTGGCTTTTTTGTCGGCCTCAGTCTTTGGCATTCCGTCGGGGAATGCGGTCTTGAACTTGCCCGTGAGCATGGCCGCGAGAGTGCGTTTGCCCGAGGGAAGGATCTGCTTGGCGATGTCGTCGGGCGGCAGCATCTGCAACGTGGTCGCCATGACGGTGCCGCTCTTGCCGGACGTTTCGGCCAGCTTGGTTACGGTCACGCCGGGTTCGTCGGTGATGGTGAAACTGCCCGGCTCGATGAAGAGCAACGACTGGAGCTGCGCGGTGGGGAGCGCCTTGGCGCTCAGGTTGTCGGGCCCGAGGGAAATCCATGTCGGCAGACGCGTAACGATGCCGCCCGCACCTGTCTGAACCTGCGTCGCGTTATCAGGATCACCGACCACGTTGTGCTCATCGAAAGAGACTCCATAGGCCTTGAATAAGTCGGGCAGCTCGCTCGAGACGTCACGAGCGCCCCCGCCAAACATGGCGGCTTGTCCGCCGCGCGCCTTGAAATACTGCGAGGAAGGATCGACCGCGACGAAGACCGGCTTCCCCGCGAGAATGAACTGGTCGATCGCATACTGAAGTTTTTGCGACATCGCCTGCGGATGGATGATCGCGAGCGCATCGAGATGTTCGGGCAGTGCATCGGCCGAATTTTGAACAGGCACCAGATCAAAGGTCCGCGCCCATTCCTTGGCGATGAGCTGCCCCGAATCGGGGGCCTGCTGCATCATCATGGGATTATAGGGCGGCGCCTGTAACGGGAGACTTGTGATGAGGCCGAGTTTTTTGCGATCCGTGCGCTGCACACTGTCGATCAACTGCGAGAGATCGTATTCGAGAAACGACTCGCGCTGCGGAGTGAACGCCGGAATCGCTTTTTGTTGGTCCGCCTGAATCGCGACGAGACCGAAGTAAACCGCCTCGCCGGAACCGGGTGCGCGCTGCGACTCGAGCCCGGCGGCCGTGGCATGCTCCTCTTCCGGCGTGTCCGTCTTTGGATTGATGACCTTGAGGGATAGGCGGCCGTTCGAGGCGCGCACGTATTGGCGCAACATCTCCTGCACGCGGGCGGCGAAATTCACATAGGCGACCGGCAGGCCGGGCACGTCCTTGGAAAAATAAAAGTTCAGCGTGATCGGCTCGTTGATCTTGCCGAGCAGTGACTTGGTGCCCGGCGAGAGCGTATAAATCTGATCCGCAGTCGCGTCGATGCGCACGGGCAGTTGCGAGGCGAGGTAGTTGACCAGCACGAGGCCGACGAAGAGGAGGACGATGACAACAGTTTTGCTTCCGAATTTCATGGCGGGCGGAGGCGATGGATTAGCGTTCGAGGGCGACGACGTTGAGGAACAGCGTGAAGCCGGTCAGAGAGAGAAAGAAGAGGACGTCTTTGGGATCGATGATGCCCTTGGTGAAGGCCTCGAAGTGCGTCGTGAAACTGAAGTTGGCCAGCAGATCGACCGCCCATGTCGGCAGCACCGCGCCGAGCACGCCGTTGAAGACACTCCAGCCAAGGAAAACGAGCACCAGGCAGCCGAGCACGCTCAGCACAAAACTGATAACCTGGTTTTTAGTAAGCGCCGAGGTGAGCGAGCACACGCCGAGATAGGAACCCGCCATGAGAATGCTCCCGAGATAACTGCTCGCGATCACACCCCAATCGGGATGACCGAGATAGCCCACGGTGATCGCCATCGGAAAACTGAGCAGGATCGCCAGTGTAAGAAACGCCCATGCCGCGAAAAACTTTCCGAGCACCGCCTCGAGCGTGGTGATCGGCAGCGTGAACAACAGCTCCACCGCGCCGGTGCGTTTCTCCTCCGACCACAACCGCATGCCGGCGGCCGGAATCAGGAAAAGAAACAGCCACGGATGAAACACGAAGTAGCTGTCGAGCGACGCGAGGTTGGCCTTGAAAAAGTTGCCCACGAAAAAGGCGAGGCCGACCGACGCCATCAGGAAGACGATCAGGAAAACATAGGCCACCGGAGAGCGGAAGTAGCCAAGGAATTCTCGTTTGAAGACAGGAGTTATCTGGGACATCGAAGAATGGGTTTTCGATTGCGGATGCTAAAGCTGGCCGGATCACGCGTGCGCCGCGCGATCCGGTAAAAACGCCGCGCTCACACGTCGGATTGCGTGAGGCTGCGGAAAATCTCGTCGAGGCGCGCGCCGGGCTTGCGGGCGGCAAACTGCGCCGGCGTCTCGTCCACCACGACCTTGCCGCGATTGATGATGATGACACGGGTGCAGATCGCCTCCACCTCCTCGAGGATGTGGGTTGAAAGCACGACGGCTTTTTCGGCGGCCATGTTCTTGATGAGCGAACGCACCTCGTTCTTTTGATTCGGATCGAGCCCGTCGGTCGGCTCGTCGAGGATCAGCACGGGCGGATCGTGAAGCAGGGCCTGCGCGAAGCCCACACGCTGTTTGTAGCCCTTGGAAAGGGTCTCGATGGTCTGCGCGCGCACAGACTCCAGCTGCGTAAGCGCGAGTGCACGATTCACCTTGGTCTGCCGCTCTTCGTGCGAACGGAAGCCGCGGCACTCGGCGATGAAGCGCAGGAACTCCTCCACGGTCATTTCCCCGTAGGCGGGTGCGCTCTCCGGGAGGTAGCCGATACGGCGTTTCACCGCCACGGGGTCCTGAGTGACATCATGGCCGTCCACGACAGCCGTGCCCTCGGTGGGACTGAGAAATCCGGTGATCATCTTCATCGTGGTGGATTTTCCCGCGCCGTTGGGCCCGAGAAATCCGAGGATGTCGCCGCGTTTTACGCTGAAGCTCACGCCGTCGACGGCGCGCTTCGAGCCATAGGTTTTCGCCAGTTTTTTTACTTCAATCATGTGGGGGACATGACCCGAAAATGGGAACAGGTCAGATCCCGTGGGAAAACGATCGGACGGGAAATGTTCCCGATCTTTTTCTCGAATTTCCAATTTTTCCGATTCGATATTCTTTCACTATGACTGCCCAACGCGACCACTCATCCGATATTCCGTCGGTGTCTTTGTCGTGCGCCGTTTGAACACGTGGCAAAAATAGCTGGTGTCACGAAAGCCGCAGCTCGCGGCGACTTCGTCGATGGTATGCTGGTGGCTTTTGAGCAGAAACATCGCACGCTCCATGCGCACCTGGGCGAGAAAATCATTGAAACGCATGCCGCCGCCCTGCCGCTGGAAAAGCCGCGAGACGTGGTTGGGCGCTATGCAAAAATGCCGCGCCACCGACTCGCGTGTGATCGGAAAGGAGAAATTCTGCTGCACATAAAGGCAGATGCTTTCAAAGGTGTAGACCGCCTTGCCGGGCTTCGGCGATGCGGTGCTCAGCAACGACTCCAGACAGCACTCCACCAACGCCTGCACGAGCGGCGTCAGCGGGCGACTCCAGCCCTTCAGTCCCATCAAGCCACGCAGGGTATCCGCCAATGGTCCGTTCATCGCATTAAGCAGATGATTCTTAACAACCACATCGGACTCGTTGGCCCGCCCCGAATGCTGCACGAGGCTTATGCCGATGTGTTTTTTCCCGAAGAGAAAATGGAAAACCTGCACCGGCTTCGACCACGTCGGCTTGTTCCAGCAATTGGGCGGAATAAAAACCGCCTCGCCCGGTCGCACGCAGATCGTCTGGACCTCACCATCCTGCTCCACCTCCATCACATCCTCTCCGGAGATAGGCATGGAAATGCGGGGAAAGTTGACTGCATACGCCAGTGCGGGCGCGGTGACTCCGCCTCCCGCCACATAAATCTTGGCGAGGCTCTTCTTATCCAAAAACGCGGTCAGTTTCTGAATGATTTGGGGGTCGGGCATCGGGGTAGCATAATCTAAGCAGAAGCTCTTCACCGAAACAGCTAATGTTACATTTTTAATATGAATGTATCATTTAAAAACTTTGGGGTCCGGCCGGGCCCGACCTAGCTTTTGATCACTCCATCCTTTCCCCGAATAGACGCCCATTTTATGCCCCCCCTGCTCAAACTCGTCTCCTGCGTCGCCATGTGCGTCGCGTTCATTCCCACGGCCACCGTGCGGGCCGACACAAATTCCACCGACTGGACCATGGGACCATTCGTCCGGCCGCCCGACGCCCAGCCCATCATCAAGCCGAATCCCGATTCGGTCTTCGATTGCCCGATGCGCAAGATGCCCGTGCACTGGGAAGCCCCCCATACCTTTAATCCCGCCGCCATCGTCAAAGACGGCAAAGTCTGGGTGCTTTACCGCGCCGAAGACGACATCGGCAAAGGCATCGGCGGCTACACGTCCCGCCTCGGCCTTGCGTCCAGCGAGGACGGCATCCACTTCACATCTCAGCGCGCGCCGGTGCTCTATCCGGCCGAGGATGGACACCAGTCTGCCGACTGGGAAGGCGGTTGCGAAGATCCGCGCATCGTCGAACTCGAAGACGGCACCTACGCCCTCTTCTACACCCAATATCACCGCATCAAAGGCGAACCGCGCCGCACCACGCTCGGCCTGGCCACCTCCCGCGATCTCGTTCACTGGACCAAGCAAGGCACGGTTCAAGGCCCCGACGCCAAAGGGAAACTGGTAACCCCGTCCAAGTCCGCCTCCCTCCTCACCGCGGTGAAGGACGGCCGTGTCATCGCCGCCAAAATCGACGGCAAATACTGGCTCTATTACGGCGAAGGCACGATTTATCTCCTCACCTCGCCCGATTTGAAAACGTGGACGCCCGTCCCGAATTTCTCATTGAGAACCCGCCCGGGCCACTACGACAGCGGCCTTGCCGAATGCGGCCCACCCGCGCTGCTCACCGCCAATGGCATCGTGCTTCTTTACAACGGCAAGAATGCCGGCGGCGAAAAAAGCGACCCGAAGCTGAAGCCCGGTGTTTACGCCGGCGGGCAGGCGCTCTTCGACGCCAAGGATCCGACCAAGCTGCTCGCCCGCACCGACGAGCCGTTTTTTCAACCGGAACTCGACTGGGAAAAAAACGGCCAATACGCCGCCGGCACCACCTTCATCGAAGGACTCGTGCTCTTTAAAAACAAATGGCTCCTCTACTACGGATGCGCCGACACGTTCGTCGGAGTCGCCATCGCCCAACCTAAACCCGCCGAGCTCCGTCCGTAATTCGGCAGAGTTGATCGCGCCATCCAATCTCCACTCACAAAGAGAGCCTTTCCGAAGGCTCTCTTTTTTATGCACGGACCGGTTGCGCGGCCAATCCCAGCTTTTCCGTCAGCAAGTCCAGCACCTCGCCGGCTGCGGTCGCCTGCTCGATGGCAGCCCGGAAATCGTCGTTCATCACCAACCGCGACAAACGGGAAAATATCCGCATGTGCTCCTTGCCTTGGTCGGCCTCGCGAATCGCGAGCAGAATAGCCACCTTCACCTGCGCGCCATCGAGCGATCCCCATTCGATTCCGGCGCGCATGCGCACGACGGCGATGGTATTGGCGGTGACATGCGCCGACTTGCAGTGCGGCACCGCAAAGCCGTAGCCAAACCCCGTCGAATAAGTTTCCTCGCGCGCCCACACGGCTTCCTCCACCGCGGCGGCATCCGTGGTCCGATCATCAAGCGCCAGCGCATCGGTCAGCTCCTTGATGACTTCGGCCTTCGAAGACGCCTCGGAATCAAGCGAGATCACCGCGCCCGAAATCAGGGACATGGCGGCGCCCGCGGAACGAAACTCGCGTATTTGTTTTTCCACGGCGGCGCGGTCCGCGCCGGCCAGCGACGCGTCGGCGAGCTCCTTGCATTCCCCCTCGCTGCAACGCGCCAGTCCGGCCTTGGCAGCCAGAATACGCGGCGCGCCCATGCTCAGACTGTCGATTCCTATGCCCAACAAAAGCAGCTGGGCATCGGCCTGTTCGCCCATCTCACCGCACAGACCGATCGGCCGGCCGGCGGCATGCGCCCCGTCGATTGCAAATTTCAGAAAACGCAGAAACGCCGGATTCGTCCACGCCTGCAATCCGCTCACGCGCGGGTTGTCGCGATCGGCCGCAAAAAAATACTGCGCGAGATCGTTGGTCCCGATGCTGAAAAAATCCGCCACGGCCGCCAGTTCGGCCAATGCCAGGACAGCCGACGGCACCTCAAGCATCATGCCCACGGACACACCGGCGCCATCCGGCTCGCCGGCCGCGCGGAGCTCCGCGCGAACTTCGTCCACCAGCGCACGAAAACCACGCATCTCTTCGGGAGACGCGATCATCGGCACCATGACTTTGAGCGCGCCATGCCTGGACGCGCGCAAAATGGCCCGCAGTTGCGTGCGCACCAAAACCGAAAATCCCGCATACAGGCGCACGCCGCGCACGCCGAGGAAGGGATTGGCTTCTTCGGGCAGCTGCAAATAAGGCACCGGTTTGTCCCCGCCGATATCGATGGTGCGGATGATGACCGGACGTCCCGCAGCCGCGCGGGCGGCGTCGGCATAAATCGCGTATTGCTCCTCCTCGGACGGCGCTTCGTCGCGGTCCATGTAAAGCATCTCGGTGCGGAAAAGTCCCACGCCTTCGGCTCCCGCCTCGATGACCGCCGCCACCTCGCTTGCCGACGCGACATTGGCCATGATCGGCAATCGCCGGCCATCACGACTCGCGCCCGGCCGGTCGCGATAGATCGCCTCGACCTGGCGCAAGCGCTCCAGCTTGCGCATCTCCATCGCATAATAACGCCGCCCCGCGCTTTCGAGTTCGGCGATCAACAAGCCCCTGCGCCCATCGAGGACAACTTCCTGTCCATCCGTAAACCGCTCGATTTTTCCCACCCCGGTCAGCGTCGGGACGCCGAAAGAGCGCGCCAAAATCACCGTGTGCGAAGTCACCCCCGCATGCGCCAGCACCAGACCGCGCAAGTGGCCGCGATCCAATGCAAGGAATTGCCCCGGCGTCAGACTCTCCGCCACCACGATGGAGGGCGCCGTCAAAACCGGCGTAAGCGTCACCGCCGCCTTGCCGTAAAGCTGGGTGAGCAACCGGCCTGAAACATCCTGCAAATCCAACACCCGCTCGCGCAGGTAGGCGCTGCCGGCCTTGCGCAGCGTGACGGCGAATTCCTCCACGGCCGCGATCACCGCATCGCCCGCCGTGCGTTTCTTTTCCTTTAACAATGCCTCGACCCGGGCCGCCAGCGACACATCGCGCAGGATCGCGGCATGCGCCTTCAGCACCTCGATCTGACGATTGTCCTTCGCGGTCACTATCTCGCGCTCAAAATCCGCGCGCAATGCCGCCACCGCGTCGCCGAATTTCTTCAACTCCTCGTCCGCCGCACCGGCGACAGGCATCACAAAATTTCGAGCGAGCGAAAGCCCGCCGACCCGCACCACGCGGGCTTGCGCCAATCCACGACACACCACGGTGCCGTGCTGATACACGCTGATACCCGCGGCTCTCAACGCCCGCGGCAACGGCCGATCCACGGCAGGCGCCACGACTTCCGGCAAAGCCTCGTCACAATGCAAAAAATCCTCTCCCAAAAAACGCGTGAGTTCCTTGAACGCCTCCTCGGCGTCCGCCCCTTCCAGACGCAGCACGCACTCGTCACCCTCGTGGATGTCGGCCGCCACCAGAGAAAGCACGCTCTTCGCATCGGCTTCCGTCTGATTGCGCACGTTGACGATCAGCGCCTTCGCCTGAAACCGGCTCGCGACCGCCTCCAGGCAGCTGGCGGGACGCGCATGCAGCCCGTTGGTCAGGGGAAACACAAAGCGATGCTCACAAGCCATGGTGGATATAAGAGAATCAAAAGCCGTTTTAAAAACAAACGGCCGACAAAGAATCAGCCGGCTTTCGCGATGACGCCCTTGGGGTTCTTGATCGCCTCCTGCACGGGCACCTGAGTGACCTTCCGTCCGTCAAAGCGTTCACGTTGCTCCACCTCGATATCGACCGCAAAGATGATCACATCGGCGGCCTTGATCTCCGCATCGGAAAGCTCGTTTTCGATGCCCATGGCTCCCTGCGTCTCGACCTTGATTTTGTGCCCCAGAGCCTTGGCGGTTTTTTCAAGTTGCTCGGCGGCCATGTAGGTGTGGGCGATGCCGGTGGGACAGGCGGTGATGGCTACGATGTTCATAGTGGATCAGACGGTGGAGTTGGCGGTTTGTTTTTTTGAACAGGCGCGTTGCTTGATGAAATTGATACTGAGTGCGGTGACAAAAGTTCCCGCGATAATGGCGACGACATACATAAGCCGATGATTTACCACCGGCAGCACGATGGGACCGCCATGCGGCGCCTGATCGCCCACACCGCCAAGCATGGCGATGACTGCGGCCGTCGCGGATCCGGCCACCAGACACGGGATGACGCGAAACGGCTCCCCAGCCGCAAACGGAATCGCACCCTCGGTGATTCCAACCATGCCCATCGCAAACGCCGCCTTGCCAGCTTCGCGCTGCTCCTCGGTCCAGAGAGATTTGTTCAGAAATGTCGCCAGCCCCATGCCCAAAGGCGGCGTGCAAATCGCGGCAGCGATGCACCCCATGATCGCGACATTGCCCTGGCTGATCATCGCCGAGCCGAAGAAAAACGCCGCCTTGTTAATCGGCCCGCCCATATCAAACGCGATCATCGAACCAAGAATCAGCGCCAGCACGACCGCGTTGCCCTGATTCATCGTCTGCAACCATATCTCGAGCATTTTCATAAACTCGGCGATGGGCACGCCGACGACCTTCAACATCACAATGCCCACGATCAGCGACGAGAAAATCGGGATGATCAAAATGGGCATGATCGGCCGGATAACCGCAGGCACCGGAAGCTTCTTGATCACGTTGACCACATAGCCCGCCAGAAGCCCCGCCACCAACGCACCGAGAAATCCCGCACTCACCTTGCCCTCAATACCGTCGAGATGTCCGGCCAGATAACCACCGATGAATCCCGGAACGAGTCCCGGCTTGCTGGCCATCGCATAGGCGATGTAGCCGGCGAGCACCGGCAGCATGAGAGTGAACGACGTCACCCCGATATCCAGAATCAGCTTCAGTATAGGAGATCCTGAAAAATCAGCCCCTGTGGATGTCATCGGGGCAAAAGCGGTAGCTGCCGCGATCAAAATGCCGCCGCAGGCGATAAACGGAATGGCGAATGACACGCCGCTGAGCAGATACTGGCGAACCTTCTGGAGTTGTTCCTTCATGACAATCGGAAGACGGGGTGGGCAGAACCAAGACACCCGAGTCCCCTAGAAAATCCGTCTGTCCGCAATCAAACAGATGGGGCATTTGTTGTATTTATATACCATTTTGCAGGCATGACACCGGACTCTATTTCATCATTTATGTCTCCTGCTCCGGCTAAAAATCTCAGTAAGATCATGCATTTTCGTGCAGATCATCACACTCACCCGATCCGCTTTTCCCAGGGCCGGAGTAAGATTTCCGCCCACTCCGACTTAAAATCCCCCAATTAGGCACAAAAAAGGCCCTTGGGAGTGCTCCAAGGGCCAAAAATTGGGTGCAGGGGTTGGATTTGAACCAACGACCTTCAGGTTATGAGCCTGACGAGCTACCGGGCTGCTCCACCCTGCAACAAGTGGGAGGGCGAGAACATGGTTTCGCAGGGGGGCCTGTCAACGGCCTTTTTGTAAAAAAGCCCATTCTCCGCTTGCCAGCCCACCGCCGGCTCTCTGTGCTCTCACCTTCCTTCGCCCATTCCGGGCGCTGGTAAAACAACCATAACACTCATCTCACGATCGCAAGGCGGCCCATTGGCCGACCTGTGTTTCAGAAAGATAACATAGATCCCATGAACGTAACTGCCAAAGACCTCCTCGATGCCGGCGTCCACTTCGGTCACCAGACCAAACGCTGGAACCCGCGCTCCAAGCCCTACGTGTTCGACCACCGCCAGGGCATCACCATCATCGACCTCGGCAAGACCCACGAGCTCCTCCAGAAGGCCTATTCCTTCATCGAGGACACCGTCGCCAATGGCGGCAACGTGCTCTTCGTCGGCACCAAGCGCCAGGCCCAGGAAATCATCCGCGAGGCCGCCATCGCCACCAACCAGCCCTACTGCGTCGACCGCTGGCTCGGCGGCACCCTGACCAATTTCGCCACCGTCAAGAAATCCATCGCGAAGTTCAAAAAGTATCAGCAGCAGGAAACCTCCGGCGAACTCGCCAAGCTCTCCTCCAAGGAAGAAGCCGCGATCAAGCGCGAGATGGTCCGCATGAACAAGAACTTTGCCGGCATCATGGACATGCCCGAGCTGCCCTCCGCCATGTTCGTCGTCGACACCGACCACGAGGAGATCGCCGTCGCCGAGGCCTCCCGCTCCGGCATCCCCTGCATCGGTCTCGTTGATACCAACGCCGACCCCACCAAGCTCTCCCACCCGATCCCGGGCAACGATGACGCCGTGAAGTCCATCCGCATCGTCGTCGACACCATCGTCGCCGCCGTGCAGAGCGGTCTCGCCCAGCGCGAGAGCCGTCGCTCGACCCGTGGCCAGGCCGACCTCAAGGCCGCTTCCGCCGCCGTCGCCGCCGCTTCCGGCGCCGTCAACGCCGACGGTGAAATCGATCTCTCCAAGATCGATATTCCTTCCGATGTCGCCCCCCTCGTCGAAGGCGAGCCCGTCGTCATCAAGAAGAAGACCCCGGCCGCCCGCAAGAAGGTCGCCGCCCCCAAGGAATAACCCGCCATCACTCACGCCATAATGAGCACAACCGCCACCATCACCGCCCAACAAGTCAACGACCTGCGCTCCCAAACGGGCGCCGGCCTCATGGACTGCAAGCGCGCGCTCGTAGAGACCAACGGCAACGTCGAAGAAGCCATCACCATCCTCCGCAAGAAGGGTGCCGCCTCGGCCGCCAAGCGCGCCGATCGCGAAGCCAAGGAAGGCCTCATCGAAAGCTACATCCACGTGGGTGGAAAAGTAGGCGTCATGATCGAGGTCAACTGCGAGACCGACTTCGTTGCCCGCAACGAAGACTTCAAGGCTCTGGTGAAAAACCTCGGCATGCATATCGCCGCCGCGAACCCGCTCTACGTCACCCGTGACCAGGTTCCCGAAGCCGATCTCGCCGCCGAACGCGACATCGCCGCCGCCCAGGTTGCCGGCAAGCCGCCCGCCGCCGTGCAGAAGATCGTCGAAGGCAAGATCGAGAAGTTCTACTCGACCATCGTTCTTCTCGATCAGCCCTACGTGAAGACCCCCGAGAAATCGGTCAAAGAAATCCTCACCGAGGCAATCGCCAAGACCGGCGAAAACATCCAGGTGCGCCGCTTCGTCCGCTACCAGCTGGGCTCGTAAGCCAGGCAACATTGTTCAAAACCAAGGCGCGCCTTCACCGGCGCGCCTTTTTTGCGTCCGCATTTGCGCTCCGTCCGCCGCCATGCCTTGCTGCCTGCCCATGCGCGTCACCCGTGGCCAGATATTCGCCAGAGGCATCTCCAACCGCTGCCCCAACTGCGGCGGAAACACGCTCTTCAAGGACGGCTCGATGTTCGAACTCAACCCGGAGTGCCCCCGCTGCGGCCTCAAGATCGAGCGGGACGAGGGCTTCTTCCTCGGCTCGATGTCGCTCAACTATGGCGTCACCGTGATCTGCTTCCTGGTTCCCGTTCTGATTCTTTATCTGGTCGACGCGCTCTCCGGCCCGGTCGCGGCGATCCTTGCCGGGATAGGCGCCATCGGCATCCCCATCCTGTTCTACCGCGCATCGCGCAGCTGGTGGCTTATGAGCTACTATTTTTTCCTGCCCAGGCACCTGCCGGCCAACCAGCGGGCCCTGAACAAGGCCGAAGACAAGAACACTTAGGCTCCCGACCGCGGCAAAGTTTCGGCTTCCGTTTTGCGGGGGGAGTTCTACGTTTTCGCCTCCACGCGCCGGAGAGGTGGCAGAGTGGTCTAACGCGCCGCACTCGAAATGCGGTGAACCGAAAGGTTCCGGGGGTTCGAATCCCTCCCTCTCCGCCATCTGGCTATCGTCAAAACATGCACCTTGCACAAGCAGGCGGATGAATCATCCGAATGCCGCAAGGAGGGATGAGAAACTTGGTTCGACGTAGTGAGCGAAGCGAACGAAGAAGGGGCGCGCACAGCGCGAGTGCGCAGCACCGACCGCAACGCGGTCGCCAATCCCTCCCTCTCCGCCATTTTCGCCAGACTCAAACCTGAGTCTTGAAGTAGGCGATAGTGCGCTTGAGTCCTTCCTCGAGCTGCACGGTCGGCTCCCACTTGAGCACCTTGCGGGCAAGGGCGATGTCGGGACGGCGCTGCTTGGGGTCGTCATTGGGCAACGGCCGGTAAACTATCTTCGATTTTCCACCGACCAGCTTGAGCGTGATCTCGGCAAGCTGAAGCATGGTGAACTCACCGGGATTGCCGAGATTCACCGGGCCGATCGTCTCGGTCTGGTTCATGAGACGCACGAAACCCTCGATCAAATCATCCACGTAACAGAACGAACGCGTCTGCAGACCGTCACCGTAGATCGTGATGTCTTCGCCCTTGAGCGCCTGCACGATGAAGTTGGACACCACGCGACCGTCATCCGGATGCATGCGCGGCCCATAGGTGTTAAAAATACGCACGATGCGGATATCCACCTGGTTCTGGCGGTGGTAATCCATGAACAGCGTCTCGGCCACGCGCTTGCCTTCGTCATAACAGGAACGAATGCCGATCGGATTCACGTTGCCCCAGTAACTCTCGGGCTGCGGATGAACCGCCGGATCACCGTAGACCTCGGACGTGCTCGCTTGAAAGACGCGGGCCTTCGTGCGCTTGGCGAGTCCCAAACAATTGATCGCGCCCATGACCGAGGTCTTCACCGTCTTGATCGCGTTATACTGGTAATGCGGAGGCGATGCGGGACAGGCGAGGTTGTAGATCTGATCCACCTCAAACTTATACGGATCAATCACATCATGCCGCACGAGTTCGAAATTCGGATTGGCGAGCTGATGGGCGATGTTGCTTTTACGCCCCGTGAAAAAGTTATCGATGCAGATGACTTCGTTGCCGTCCGCCAGCAAACGGTCACAAAGATTGGAGCCAAGAAAGCCGGCGCCGCCGGTGACAAGGATACGCATGTTGGGGATATGGATAGGAGAACTTTAGCCGGACTGGCGAGGAGAGACTCGGTTAAAAATATCAACGTGCCGCCGCACCCGCTTCATAACGGTCCACCCATGCGCGGTGCCAAGTCGCGTAGTCACCGGCTTCGATATGGGCGCGCGCCTGCGCCATGAGATCGAGGTAGAAATGGAGATTGTGAAGAGTAAGCAGTGTGCAGCTCAAAATTTCACCGGCCACGGTCAGGTGACGCAAATAGGCGCGTGAAAACCGCGTTGTGTAGTTATTCACTTCTTCGCTGATCGGGCGCGGATCCGTGCGAAACTTTTCGTTGCGCAGGTTGATCGGGCCATCCGGCGTGAAGACGAGACCGTTACGCGCCACGCGCGAAGGCAATACGCAGTCGAACATGTCCACACCAAGCGCGACCATCTTGAGCAACTGCGGAGGCGTGCCCAGTCCCATCGTGTAGCGCGGCTTGTCCGCCGGCATGAATGGCGTGGTCGCGCCGACCTGCTTGAGCATCTCGGGCTCAGGCTCACCCACACTCACTCCACCGACCGCGTAGCCGGGGAAATCCAATGCTGCCAGTGACTGGGCGGCTTCACGCCGCAGGTCATCGTAGGTCGACCCCTGCACGATGGCGAAAACATGGTGGCCGGCCGCGAGAAAACCACTGTCCGTGGCGATCTGCTTGCACTGCTTGGCCCAACGATAACTGCGGGCGACCGCCTCGGCCGTGGCATCACGTTCGCATGGCCAGGGCGGACATTCGTCGATCACCATCGCGATGTCGCTGCCGAGATTTTGCTGGATGGACATGACCTCGCGCGGTCCGAGAAAAAGGCTTTTACCATCCAAGTGAGACTGAAACTCCACGCCGTCGTCGTGCATCTTGCGCAGCTTCGCGAGCGAGAATACCTGGAAGCCGCCGCTGTCCGTGAGGATGGGACCATCCCAGCCCATGAACTTGTGGAGTCCGCCCAATTCCCCGATCAACTCACTGGTGGGACGCAGATTTAGATGATAGGTGTTACCCAGAATAATCTGTGCGCCGATCTCATGCAGATGCGCCGGAGTGAGCGACTTGACCGTGCCTTGCGTGCCCACCGGCATGAAGATGGGCGTCTCGATCACGCCATGCCGGGTGGTCAGGCGGCCCCGGCGGGCGGCGGTCGCGGTATCGGTCTTAAGAAGCTGGAAGTGTTGGGCCATTTGCGCGCCCCACCCTACCCGCACGCTTGACCCCCCTGTCAATCTACGAGGTAATGCATGGCTAAACGCCGTGCTGCTCGTCATCGACAATTACGATTCGTTCACCTTCAACCTCGTCCAGTATTTTGGCCAACTGGGCGTGTCGCAACGCGTCTTTCGCAACAACGAGATCACGCCCGCCGAAGCCCTCGCGCTCAACCCCGACCGCGTGCTCATTTCGCCCGGCCCCTGCTCGCCCACCGAAGCGGGTGTCTCCCTCGACATGATCGAGGCCTTCGCCGGCAAAAAACCCATCTTTGGTGTCTGCTTAGGCCACCAATCAATAGGCCACTACTTCGGCGGCCATGTCGTGCGCGCCGACCGCCTCATGCACGGCAAGACCTCGCCCATTCTTCACAAGAACACCGACGTCTTCAAAGGCCTCCCCCAAGGCTTCGCCGCCACCCGCTACCACTCCCTGCTCGTCGAACGCTCCACTCTGCCCGATAGCTTGGAAATCACCGCCGAAACCAAAGAGGGCGAGATCATGGGCCTGCGCCACAAGACGCTTCCCATCTGGGGAGTGCAGTTCCACCCCGAGTCCATCGCGACCGAAGGCGGCATGAAGATCTTGGAGAACTTTCTCTCACTCAACTGATCACCCCTCCCATGCGCTGCCCCAAATGCACATCCATCGAGGACAAGGTCATCGACTCCCGTATCAGCAAGGAGGGAAGCTCGATCCGCCGACGCCGTGAATGCCTGGAGTGCGGCAATCGCTTCACCACCACCGAGCTGCTGGTGCGCGAAGGACTCGTGATCATCAAGCGTGACGGGCGCCGCGAAGACTTTGATCGCGAAAAGCTCGTCCGTGCCGTGCGCGCCGCCTGCCACAAACGTCCCGTGGACAACGAGCAGATCGGCATGCTCATCGAGGATGTGATCGACATCCTCGAGGCCCAATACGACACCGAGATCCCCTCGCACGCCGTCGGCGACGCCGTCATGCAGCGCCTGCGCAAGATCGACGAGGTCGCCTACGTCCGCTTCGCCAGCGTGTATAAGGAATTTCGTGACGTCTCCGAGTTCATGCACGAGATCAACGCCCTCGACAAAAAGCCCGATCCGCACGCCTGATGCCAGCCCCCGCACGCGACGACCTGCGCCGCCTCCACTTTATAAATGCGCTCTTTGCGCAAGTCACCGGCCACGATCTCTATCTCGCCCAGCAGATCAAGGAAGCCATTGCCTTCAGCCTGGGAGAACTGGAAGAACAGACCCGCGAACACCCCGAGTTTGCCGCCAAATACGACTCGGCCTTCAACGCCTCCGCCGCACGTTTGCTTGAAAGTTTTTTTGCCGGCCAGCCACGTCACGGTTTTTTTCATTGGGATGCCCTGAGCACATTGACCTCGGCCACACCTCTCTTCGCCCGCGCCGAATTGATGACCGGCCTCAAGCGCCTCGCCCCCTATCGCGAGTCCACGCTCCTCGTCACCAACCTGCGGCCCGCATTGCTGCCCCCCGAAAAACGCGCCACCCCGCGCCGCCAACGCGAATACGAAGAGGCCCTCGCCTATACCCGCGAACTCGCCGCCGCCCGCACCGCCCCCAGCGCCGACCTGCGACTGCTGTTTCTCTGAGCGTTGCCTCCGCGGGGCTTTGTGTTTCCGATCACCCCATGTCGAAAACGATTTTCCAACGCATCATCGACCGCGAGATTCCGGCAAAGATCGAGCACGAGGACGACCGCTGCATCGTCATCCACGACCGCGAACCGCAGGCGCCCGTGCACCTGCTCATCATTCCCAAAAACGTGATCCCTCGCGTGGGCGATGCCGCGCCCGCCAACGAAACCGTGCTCGGCCACCTCTTGCTCACTGCCGGCACGGTCGCAAAAAAACTCCAGCTTGATCGCGGCTTCCGCCTCGTCATCAACCACGGCCCCGACGCCTGCGAGACCGTTCCACACCTGCACGTCCACATGCTGGCCAAACGCCAGATGACCTGGCCCCCGGGTTGAGCAATCGGCAATCTGTTTATGCCATCCGAACGCGAAGGGGCTTATTCCCTCCGCGTTCAGATTTCTTATTTTCTCTCGGCAAACGTGGCGTCGGCCTTGTCGCGATCAGAAACGGCCGGCTTTCGCCCCAATGGGCGCGCCTCGCGCAGATATTCCCCGGGATGCCCGAATGACTCGTAAGAGAATGCGTCTTTGTCCGAAAGGCCCGCAACCTTGCGCCAAGTGGCGTCGGCCTTGAACTCGCCCGATTCATCATCCTTCTCAAATGTGATCACGCCCGCCCGATCCCTCAGGTAAAAGCCCGGCATGCGCGCTGACTCAAATGAGATGCCTTTTTCGTCCGCCAGTCCGGGCGTCATTTTCCAGAGAGCATCATCGTCGCGGTTAACATTCCTGTCGGCGTGAACGATATTCTTGTCCCTCGAATTATGAATGACGAATCCTTCGATCCTTGATGGCTCCAGTCGCAGGAACGGATCGGTTACGCTTAAATGCGCAAACCGGACATTCGCATCCGTGGCGCGAAAACCGACCGAGCCGGCTAGCGATCTGTAGTCGGTTACGTCAAGCAGCGGCGCACTCATGTCATCAACAAAGACGCGAATGGTGCCTCCAAACGCATCTACCCTCAGCCGGTAGCGCTTTCCGGAAACAACGCCCAACGGAACCGATTTGATCGGCACCCACTCTCCCTTTGTCACGTAGCTCAGCGTCAAACCTGACGAACAAGAAAGCCCGGCGAAATATCCTTCGGCGTTTCTCGCAGTCGCTTCACCGCTCATGCGAAAAACCAGACCGGCCTCGCCAGCCGCCGACATCGTCATATCGGCCGTCACAGAGACATTGCTGAAGCAGGCCTTTGTCAGAGCGAGACCGGGAACGATATTCGCAAATCCGTCCTGATCCGAGCGCCAGGTGCCCGAGTGCGTCGCCCACGCCTCGGCGTGCGAAAAATCATCACTGACCGACACCGTCGAAACCGGCCTCATGGCTTTGGAATCCGCGATCAAATCATCATGCGCCGCCCTGATGGCCTTCATGTCTCCCTTGAAAACGGCCCGGTCGTAGGTGAAGAAGCCGTTGCGCTCGTTCTCTACGTCCGTGATCTGCGTGAAAATCGCATAGCTAAGCCCGGGACTATGCATGAGAGCCTTGATCCGCCCGATCATGTCCACATATCGGGCGGTATAGTTGGCCGAGGTATCCTGATCCCTGTTGACCGGCGTCCAGCTGTGATCCTTCACCACAAACCCCATGCCGCCAAACTCTCCTTGGCCGGCGATGCGGGTGCCGGAAGGAGGTGGTGATGCCGGCCCTGGATAGGTGTGCCAATCAAGCACATCCCCAGACGGCACAGATGAATATCCGGTTTCCGCGATGACCAATCTGCTGGGGTCATAACTTTTTATCCAATTCGCCAGCCGCGCGACCTCGCTTCTGTCGCGATACTCGCCCCAGCCTTCGTTAAACTCCACCCAGCCGATGATCGAGGGAACACTCCGGAGCTGGTCGATCATTTCCTTAAACTCAGCCTCGAATTGTTTTTTCTCCTCGGCGTTCACCTCGGGGGGATGCTCGCTCGTTCTCGCCGTCCCGTCCGGCCTGACTCCATTCGGAGCCATCGAAGGCATGTCCTGCAGGACCAGCAGGCCAAGCTTGTCCGCCCAATAATACCAGCGCGCAGGCTCCACCTTGATATGCTTGCGCACCGTGTTGAATCCACACGCCTTTTCCTGCTCCAGATCGAACCTCAGCGCCTCGTCCGTCGGCGCCGTGTAATTTCCGTCCGGCCAGAACCCTTGGTCCAGCGGCCCGATCATGAACACAAACTTGCCGTTGAGCAGCGGCCGCATGATGCCGTCCACTTTGCCTATACCAATGCTGCGCATGGCGAAGTAGCCCGACACTGCATCCGTCGCGCCTGCGGTTTTCTTCAGCGACACTTTTATGTCGTATAAAAATGGATCGTCGGGCGACCAGAGGCGCGCATTGGCAATCGGCAGCGCAATCTCGGCCCCAGCGATCCCGGTCGCCCGTCCCACCTCGCGTCCGCCCGCCAAAGCGACGGCCTCCACGGTTTCATTTCCGGCATCCGAACTCCGGACAACCAACCGCAACGTGGACGCAGGCACATCGGGAGTCATGTCCAACCGCGTGATATGGACTGCGGGAACCGCCTCGAGCCACACCGTCTGCCATATTCCCGAACTGGCGGCATACCAGTAGCCTCTCGGCACCAACGTCTGTTTCCCCACCGGCTGACGCCCTTTATCCACGGGGGCATACACCCCCACGATGACTTCGTTCGTCCCCTGCTTGAGCTTGTCCGTGATATCAAAATCGAAGGCGCCATAACCGCCCTTGTGTCCGCCCACCGGTCGACCGTTGATGTAAACCGCCGCCTCCCAATCGACCGCGCCAAAATGCAGCAGCACATGCTTCTCCGTCCAATCGGACGGCACGACAAACGTGCGGCGATACCACATCCGCTCCTCCGAACGCATCAAACCGGAGAGCGGCGATTCAACCGGATAAGGGACGAGGATGTTTTCCGAAAGCGTCTTTCCAACGGGAACAGGGTCTCCTTCTTTTGCCGAAGAAAATTCCCAAAGCCCGTTCAGGTTGAGCCAATCCGGACGGACCATTTGCGGCCTCGGATATTCAGGCAGGACATTGGTCGTTGAGACCTGTGCCGCCCATCGCGTCATGAGAGGCGCCTGCTTGATTTCAAAGGCGGCCTTGGCGCCCAAAACGGTCGCCAAAGTCATGAACACCATCGCGATTTTTTTCATAAAAGGAATGAGATCGATGCGACCCGAAAAGGGTGCGAACAAAGGGGAGGGGCCTCGTCAGTAGCCGGAATAAGCATGCGTCACGGCAAACGAAATTCGCTGCCGCCCTTCATTTAGACCCGATACCTTGCCGTCGTCGGAGAAATCGGATCATTCATGTCGCCCGTGATAACCCGTGAGTCCCGCACCTCGGCCTGTCATGAAAAGGCAATCCGCCTTATGCCATCTGACTGGATTACTCCCACCTTGTGCCATGTCGGATTTCTTTGCGCCCTCCTGTGCCTTTGCCCCAGATGAAGTCGGCGCATTCGCCTACCATGAAACAAGTCGCCCTTCTGATTGAGACCTCGCTGGCATCCGGCCGTGACATTCTCGGCGGCATCTCGCGTTTCCTGCACGAGCAAAACAGCTGGTGCGTTTTCCATCAGACGGGACCGCTCGGCGCCATGAATCCTGCCTCCTTGGAAAACTGGTCCGGCGACGGCATCATCGCCCGCATCACCGACCACACCATGCTCCGCCTGGTGAGAAAAAAACGCGTTCCAGTGGTCGATGTTTTGGGCAATGTTCCGGACACCAACCTGCCCTTAATCACCCCGGATGACCGGGCGATCGCGCGGCTCGTGCACGGACACTTTTCCAAGTGCGGATTCCGGCACTTTGCTTTTTTCGGCTGGAAACATGAACCTTGGTCTGAACGCCGCGAGCAGGCCTTCGCAGAATGCGTCCTGACCGATTCAAATAACACTTTCGAGGCGCTGGGCATCAATCACGACGAGAAACAAGACGCACTCTGGCCCGCCTATCTGAAGCGTCTGACCGACTGGATCACCACTCTGCCCAAACCCGTCGCGTTGATGACGAGCAGCGATCAGCTTGCCCTCGACATCATTGAAGCTTGCCGCCGTCTTTCCATTTTGATCCCCGAACAGGTCGCAATCATCGGAGTCGATGACGACGCGGCCTTCTGCGATCTGTGCATGCCCCGCCTGAGCAGCGTGATGCCCGACCACATCCAAGTCGGCTATGAGGCCGCCCGCCTGCTGGACGGATTGATGAACGGAGCCTCCGCACCGCCCGGCGCCATCCGCATACCTCCTCAAAAACTGCGCCTGCGAGACTCCAGTGATGTCATCGCGGTCGATGATCCCGCCTTGATCAAGGCCTGCCGATTGATTCGCACCCATGCCTGCGAAGGAATCCAGGTAAACGAAATCGCCCGCGCCACGGGTCTTTCGCGTAGCGTGCTCCAACGCCGATTCCTGAAATCAACCGGGAAAACCGTGTTCGACGCCATCCTCACCACCAAGCTCACGCGTGCAAAAGAGATGATCGCCAACACACCGCTGCCCCTGATGAAAATCGCTGCGGCTACCGGGTTCAAACACCAGGAATATTTGGGTGCGGTCATAAAGCGGCACACCGGCCTGACAGCCACGCAGTATCGGAAGAACAATTCCTCTTAAAGACACTTGATCATCCTCTAGCTTCGAATGTCCCATCGGCGCGTTTCACGATCAGGCGTTTCAGTTCAAGCATCATCAACGTGGCCGAAAGCTGTGAAGCCGGCAGGCCCGTCTGGCCTGCGATCATGTCGATCGACACCAACGCTCCGCCCGCAAAACACGCGTAGACCCGTTGTTCTTCCGGTGTCAGATTGGATGCCGCCAGCACCGTGCTTCCCATCGTCTTTTCCGGAATCGGCGCGGGGCGCAGGCCGTCGAGATAACTGAGCTCGCTCAAAATATCGTCCACGCCCGTCAACAGCGTCGCTCCATCGCGAATCAATTGATGGCAACCCGCGCTCGACGGTTGGTCGATGCGTCCCGGCACGGCGAAAATCAACCTCCCCTGCTCGCCCGCAAAACGAGCCGTGATCATCGAACCTCCGCTCACATCGCTCTCGACCACCACCACCGCGTCACAGATGCCCGCCACGATACGGTTGCGCATCGCGAACGACTGCTTGTCGGCCCGACGTGTGAAGGGGAACTCCGACAAAATCGCCCCCGACTCCTCGATCTTGCGATAAAGCCCGAGATTCTCCGCCGGATAGATGATGTCGATGCCGTTGCCCAACACCGCGGCGGTTTTTCCGCCGACAGATAACGCTCCCTCGTGCGCCGCTGTATCGATGCCACGCGCCAGTCCGCTCACCACGCAAAAGCCCAGCCGCGCCAGATCCGCGCCCAGTTTTTTGGCGACACTTTGGCCATAAAGCGTGGTGCGCCGGCTGCCCACGATGGCCACGCTCGGTTGCCCGAATTCATAAGAGCCCTTGCGATACAATCCGATGGGCGGGCTGTCTATTTCGCGCAACAACTTGGGATAACCCGGATCTCGCATGGTGACAAACGTCGTCGCCGCCTGAGCCATGCGCTCCTCCTCGCGCTCCAAATCGAAGTGCTCCCGCCATTGCGCGATAGTCTCACAGATCACTGGGCCCACTCCTTTCACCTGCTTCAGCCTGCCCGACCCCGCCGTGAACACCGCACGCGGATCATCGCCCAGCTCGGCCAACAACCGGTTGAGCGTGATCGGTCCGATATTGGGCAACGCGTTCAACACGAGAAACGCCTGTTGTTCGCTCAGATCCGTCATATGGCCACTACGCCCAAAAATATACGCCAAGTCCAGACCGCCGCCGCTACCGCTCCTCTTTCTCAGGTAACGGCGTTAAAAATCCAGCCGATGAGGGTGGTTCCCGTCAGCACAATGCCGGAAAAAATCACCAACAACCTCACCGACATCAACCCGCGCAAAAGCGTCAACTCCGGCAACGACACCCCGACCGCAGACAAGATGAAAGCCATCGCCGTCCCCAGCGGCACACCCTTCGCCACAAACGCCTCAAGCAAGGGCACGGTTGCATTGGCGCTTACATAGAGCGGCAGGCCGCACAGAGAGGCCAACGGCACACTCCACGCCCCCGTTCCAGCCATCATGCGGCCCAGGAAACCCTCCGGCACGAATCCATGCATGCCCGCCCCAAGCAGAAGCGCGCCCATCAGATAATAAAAAATCTTTTTGTAAATATGCAGACTGTCACCGGCAGCTTCGTGCAAACGACCGCTCCAAGTGGCCGGCCCTTTCTCGACAACCTCATTTTCGATTTCCGACTCCGGGTGCAACCAGCGCTCCGCATGCAGCCATGTCAGAATCACGCCACCAAGCATACCGAGCACGACACCCGCCAACGTGTAACCGGCGGCGATCTTCCAGCCAAAGCTCACCCCGATCAGCACGACCGCGATTTCATTGACCAGTGGAGACGTGATTAAAAAAGCAAATGCGACCCCGATGGGAAACCGCGCCTTCACAAATCCGAGAAACAGCGGCACCGATGAACACGAGCAAAACGGCGTCAGCGCCCCGAAGAACGCCGCGGCCGGATAGCCCGCCCACCGCGCCGGCGACCGTTCGAGCCACACCCGTATGCGTTCCATGGGCAATGCCGACCTCACCAGCCCCATGATAAACGCCACCACCAGAATCAGCACGGTGATCTTCAGCAGATCATAGACAAAAAAATGCACGGACGCGCCCCATGCGCTCTGAAGCCCGAGGCCCGTCCACCGCACGACCGCATCCGCAACGATTTCCGCCCAAGTCCACATGCGGCCAGTCTTGCACAAACCGCCTCCGATGACTGCGCATCGGTTGGTTTTGGCTCACCCCCGCAGCGCCGATGGCAAAAACTCGATCAATTGCGTCGTCCGCACCGAAACCTGACCGTGTGCACGGGCCAGTGCATCTGCGGCCATCCCATGCCACACTGCGCCGCGACAGGCCGCCAGCAACCGGTCGCCCGGTGTCTGCGCCAGCAAACCGCCGGTTAATCCCGCCAATACATCCCCGCTGCCACCACGGGCCAAAACCGGACCGCCAAAGAAGCTCCAGTAAGATTCAGAACCCGTGCGCACCCGGGTGATCGGCCCTTTTTGAATGAACACCATGTCGGCGGTGATCGCATCCTTGATGCGCCCGTATTCACCGGCATGCGGCGTGAGAATGCGCGGCGCCTTGCCCGACAAAACGATGTCGGCCTGCAATGCATCGGCGTCGACCACCAACGGCACCGCCGACTGTCCGACGATGTCACGCACAAGCGCCAACGTCTCCGGCTCACGACCAAGACCGGGACCGACGAGGAGCGCGGTGGCACGGGAGATTTTTTCGCGAAGCAGATGCGCTCCTTCCAACGCCAGATTACCGTCCGGAGTCTCGGGCCACCCCACCCACATGGCTTCCGGCACACGCGCCGCAAACGCCGCCGCAAGAGACTCCGGCACAAAGGCCGTCACCAAGCCGGCGCCGCTCCGCAACGCCGCCATCACGCTCATCAGAACAGCACCGGGATAATGACGCGACCCACCTATAATGAAGAGATGCCCGTAAGTGCGTTTATCGGAATGTGACGGGCGCAGGGCTCGCAACGGATCCAACACGCCGGATATGAGCACCCTCTGCGACGCATCGGGAACACCACAGCTAACCTTAAAGTTCAGATCCAGATACCGCAGCCTTCCCGCATTGGGTAGCGTCAAAAGCGGAGACTTAACAATGCCGGTCGCATAGGTAAAATCGGCACGAAACGCCGAGGCCTCATCGAGCCCGCTAGGCAAATCCACGGCTGCGCGCAGGCGGACCGGCAAAGCGTTCACCGCGTTAAGGACCGCGGCGGTTTTATTATCCAGCGGAGGGTGAAACTGAAAGCCAAAGATACCATCGAGCACGAGATCGTAGCCAGCCTCGGCAAATTCTCCCACAGTCGTGGCGACAGGTGCAAGCTCGCGCCAAGCCCGCTGTGTAAGCACGCGAAGCTCACGTTCGCCAAGCACGAAACGCACCTCGATTTGCGTCTGCGGATACAGCTCGCGGATGTGCTGCGCGGCGATAAGCGCATCGCCGGCATTGTGCCCTTTTCCCGCCAGCACCAACACCCGACCAGCCGATGGAAACCCGCCGAGTTCCTGAAAATCCCGCAATACGCCATCCGCGACCGCGCGACCGGCCCGTTGCATCGCAGTCCACTCGCGCTCCTCGTTACCTTCAAAAAACGAAGCCTCGAATTGTTTTGCTTCGGCGCAGGTGAGGATGGGATGCGCGAAGATCATGGCTTCAATTCACACGGTCTTCACGATGGCTGCAACGGCCATCGCCGCCGTGTCCGTGTGCGAGAGCGTCAGCAAGATTGACGTGCCGCCCACTTGTTTGAGCAAGGCCAGTCCTTTTTCGTCGAGTCGCACGAGTGGTTCGTGTCGTTCGCCGTGGTAAACGGAAACCGATTTCCATCCGAGTTCCGCTCCGATGCCGGTCGTGAATGCCTTCGACACGGCCTCCTTCGCGGCAAAACGCGCGGCGAGATGCTTGTGGGGATACTTCATGCCAAAGCAATAGGCGCGCTCCTCGTCCGTAAATACGCGGTTGAGAAACCGGTCGCCCTGCCGTTCGAGCACGCCCGCGATGCGCCCCACGTCGATGAGATCGGCCCCCAAGCCGAGCAGCAAACCGCCCGCAGGGAGTGTGATGACACGCGGTTCGCTCATGGGGTGTTCATCAAGGTCTTCATCGTGTGCACGGCTTCGACGATACCGGTGGAAAGCGCACGGCTGATGATACTGTGCCCGATATTGAGTTCGTGAACATGCGGCAGTGTGCGGATCTCCGCCACGTTGTCGTAGTTGATGCCGTGCCCGGCGTTGACCACGAGACCGGCGGCGTGCGCGCAAACGGCACCGTCGCATAGACGCGCAAACTCGGCGGCGCGGCGCGGCGTATAATAGACATTGGCCCAGGCTCCGGTGTGGAGCTCGACCCACGGCGCGCCGAGCTCCGCACTCAGCTCGATCTGCGCTGGCTCGGGATCAATAAAAAGACTGGTGACAATGCCGGCGGCATTCATCGCCTCGACGCATGCCTTCACGCGATCTCTGTTGGCCACCACATCAAGACCGCCTTCGGTTGAAATTTCCTCGCGGCTCTCCGGCACGATGCACACCGCGTGCGGCTTCAACTTCAGCGCGAAGGCAATCATCGCAGGCGTGCAGGCCATCTCCAGATTGATGGGCGTGCGCGCCACCTCGCGCAGGCGCCAAACATCGTGTTCCTGAATATGCCGGCGGTCCTCCCTCAAATGAAGCGTGATGCCGTCGGCACCGGCCGCCTCGGCCTGCACGGCGAGTTTCACCGGATCGGGCTCGACCGGGCCGACTTCGGCCTGGGCATAGCCGCGATAACGGGCCTGCCGGACGGTCGCGCAATGGTCGATGTTTACGCCGAGGAGAATCATGTGAGGCGACAGCCAAACAGAAATAGGGAAAGCAGGAAATCAGGAATATGATCTGAATTTTCCTTTCTGAACCACCGAGTTCCAGATTGGTTGGCTTGAATGACCAAGCCAGCGCCCAAACCGGAGAACCTGTTTCTCAACCTGATCTTCAACATCGGAATTCCGTGGGCCGCCCTCTCCCTGCTCAGCAAACCGGACAGGCTCGGTCCCGTATGGGCCCTGGTGGTGGCCGTCGCGTTTCCGCTTGGCTACGGGGCCTGGGATCTCGCGGTGCGCAAAAAAACCAACTTCATCTCCATCCTGGGTCTGGTCAGCGTGCTGGCTTCCGGCGGACTCGGGCTCATGAAAGTCGATCCATTTTGGTTCGCAGTCAAAAGCGGCGCCATGCCGGTCTTGATCGGACTGGCCGTGCTGGTCTCTTCGAAGACCAAACGACCGCTCGTGCGTGAAATCCTCTACAACGACCAGGTCATCGATGTGCCACGGATCGATGCCGTGCTGGATGAACGTGGCAATCGCGCCGCCTTCGACCGCCTGATCAACAACGCGAGCCTTTTGCTCATGGCCACATTCGTGATCAGCGGCGCACTCAACTTCGGCCTCGCACGCTACGTCATCAAAAGCCCGGGCGGCACGCCTGAATTCAACGCCGAGCTGGCCCGGATGCACTTGCTCGATATCCCGGTCGCGACCGTGCCCAGCATGGCCATGTTGATGTTTGCCCTGTGGAAATTGATTAACGGCATCAAGATGCTCACCGGCCTGGATCTGGATGATATCTTCAAGGTCCACCCCGAAAAAACAAAGCCCGCGGCCACCCCGCAGGATTCGGGCAAGGCCTGACCAAAAGGGCCGGACGAAAAATCGTCCGGCCCTTTTGATGAATGGCTTTCTTCCGGCTTAGCGCAGGTTGATCGGAACGTAATTACGCTGCTGCTCGCCGACGTAAATCTGACGGGGACGGTAGATCTTGAGCTTGGGATTCTGGGCGACCTCGTGCCACTGGGCGATCCAGCCCGGCATGCGACCGATGGCGAACATTACCGTGAACATGTTCAACGGAATGCCCAGCGCACGCATGATAAGACCCGAGTAGAAATCGACGTTCGGGTAGAGCTTGCGGGAGATGAAGTATTCGTCGTTGAGGGCGACCTCCTCGAGCTTCATCGCGATGTTGAGCAGAGGGTCATCCTTGATGTTGAGCGAGGCGAGGGCCTTGTAGAAGGAGGTCTTGATGATCTTGGCGCGCGGATCGTAGTTGCGGTAAACGCGGTGGCCGAAGCCCATGAGACGGTCGCCCTTGCCGGCCTTGGCGGCGGCGATGAATTTGGTGCCGTCGTCGCCGTCTTCGTGGATGTTTTTGAGCATCTCGAGCACGGCCATGTTGGCGCCGCCGTGGAGAGGGCCCCACAAGGCATTCACACCGGCGGAAACCGAGGCGAAAAGATTGGCGCCGGCCGAAGCGACCATACGAACGGTCGAGGTGGAGCAATTCTGCTCGTGGTCGGCGTGGAGCAGGAGGAAGAGATTCAACGCGGAGGCGACCTCGGCGGTGGGCACGTATTCGTTATACGGCTCGGAGAACATCAGGTGCAGGAAGTTCTCGCAGTAACCGATGTTGGGACGCGGATAATTGAAGGGGAGACCGTTGTTCACCCGGAAGGAGTGGGCGGCGATGGTGCGAACCTTGGAAATGGCGATGGCGGCCGCCTCCTCGAAATGTTCGAGGTCGCGCTGGTGATTGTTGCTCGCGAGGTGCGGATAGTAGGCGCCAAGGGCGTTGATGGTGGCGGAAAGCACCGCCATCGGGTGGGCGTCGCGGGGAAAGCTCTGGATGAAACGCAGCATGCCTTCACGCAGCGGGGCGTGTTGGGTCAACAGCCGCGAAAAACGCGAGCGCTGCTCGGGCGTGGGCAATTCGCCGTGCACGACGAGGTAGGACGTTTCGACGAAGTTGGATTTCTCGGCGAGTTGCTCGATGGGATATCCGCGATAGCGCAGGATTCCCACCTCACCATCGATGTAGGTCACCTTGCTCATGCAAGAGCCGGTGTTGCCGAAACCATCATCAAAGGTGATGCAGCCGGTTTCGGCGCGAAGCTTTCCTATATCCAGACCCTTTTCCCCTTCGGAACCAGTTACGAGTGGCAGGTTAATCTCTTTGTCGTCCAGCTTTAGGGTAGCAAAATTCGCCATAGGTGAGTGAACAGAGCAAAATCCGCACCGGATGCAAAGCAAAGTCGCACCAAGAAACGTTACTTCCCGGTATCAATAAGTTCAAACGGTGGGCGAGTTTAGCAAAAGTATTGCCCCCGGCCCCACCCACCCTCGTCCGTTTAGATTGAAAGCGTGACGGTCGCCCCGGCCAAGGCGGCAAAATTACGGTATATCTGCAAACCCTTCGCCTGGCTTTTTTCGGGGTGAAATTGAGTCGCAAAACAGCGCCCGCGGGCGATCGCCGCAGTAAAAACACCACCGTAATCACATTCGGCCAAAACCAGCGAGGGATCCGCCGGCACACAGTGGTAGCTGTGCACAAAATAAAAGGCCTCCCCTTCCGTCTGAAGCCCCGCCGCCAAGGGAGAGTCCGGCTGGGTGAACCGGACCGTGTTCCATCCCATATGGGGGATCTTAAACTCCGACGGACGACGGAAACGCACCACCTTGCCGGGAAAAATGCCGAGCCCCGCAATGTCTCCCTCTTCGGAAAATTCGAAAAGCGCCTGCATGCCGAGACAGACACCCAGAAACGGACGATCCGCCTTGATCCAGGAGCGCACCGTGTCTGCGAGACCGCTGGCCTTGAGGGAGGCCACGCAATCTTCCAACGCCCCGACACCCGGCAACACCAGTCCATCGGCTTTCGCCGCATCGACGTCGGCCGGAAGATGCACGATTCGAACATCGGCACCCACGGCCTCAAGGGCTTTGGTGACGCTGCGAAGGTTGCAAATGCCGTTGTCGATCACGGCAATGACGGGAGCGGACATGACGACCTATTAAATCTTCCCTTTGGTGGAAGGCAACTGGTCGGCCGCGCGCGGCTCGATCTGCGTGGCGGCGTCCAAGGCGCGGGCAAGTCCCTTGAAAATAGCCTCGGCGACATGGTGCGGCTCCTCGCCATAGATCAGCGAGACGTGCAGATTGGCGCCAAGCGCGTTGCTGAACGCACGGCAAAATTCCTTCACCAGGATGATGTTGAAATCACGCACGAACTGGGTCGGCGCCTCGACTTGATAGACAAGATGCGGACGCCCGCCGATATCAACGACGACCCGCGCAAGCGACTCGTCCATGGGCAGCAGGAAAAATCCGTAGCGTTTGATGCCGACCTTGTCGCCGAGCGCCTTTTTGAAGGCGTCGCCCAGCACAAGACCGACATCCTCGACGGTGTGGTGATAATCAACCGCGACATCGCCCACACACTTTACGTCGAGGTTGAACAGGCCGTGCTTCGCAAACAGCGTGAGCATGTGGTCGAAAAACGGCACTCCCGTGTCGATTTTGGACGTGCCCGAGCCATCCACCGCGAGAGTAAGCGCGATGTCGGTTTCGGCGGTTTTACGCGCAAGAGTTACGGTGCGATTTTGAGCCATGCTTCGATTGCTGAATTGACGGCGAACATCTCGTCGTCGCTGCCGACGCTGATACGCAGAAAAGAGGCGGTCAAGGCGTGGTTGGGGAACGCCCGCACGAGAATCTTGCGCGCAAGCAGGAACTCATAGAGCGATTTGGCGACCGCCGGACCGCTTTCGCCACGCTCGTTTTTAGGCTCCGTGAAGATGAAATTGCTCTGGGATTCGTAGGTAAACCAGCCGAGCTTCCCCGCCCATTCACTCAGCCAGTAGTCACGCGTGCGGATGATCTTTCCGATAATGGCATCGTAGTAACCGGGATCGTCCAGCGCGGCCGAGGCGGCGGCCTGCGAGAGCCGATTGACATTATAGCTGTCGCGCACGCGGTCGAGCAGGTCGATCACATCAGCATGCGCAAGCGCGTAGCCGACACGAATGCCGGCGAGCGCGTGCGCCTTGGACAGCGTGCGCGTGATGACGAGATTGGGATGTTTCGCAAGGAGCGGCACGGCGTTTTCCCTGGAGAAAGGCGCGTAGGCTTCATCCACCACAAGCACGCCGGAAAACCGTGCCAGCAAATCCGAGAGCTCCACGTTGGTAAAGGCTACACCGGTGGGCGCATTGGGCGACGTGAGGAAAAACGCGCGGGCGCCGGACACGGCAATCTTTTCGAGGGGCAGTTTCATCGAGCGATCGAACTCGATCACGTTCGTCGCCCCGTCATTGATGGCGACGAGCACGGGATAAAGCGAATAGCTCGGCACGGTAAACCCGGTCGCGGACGCAGGTCCGCCGAAGACGCGGACAAGAAGATTAAGCACGTCGTCGGAGCCGTTTCCGATGAGGACATTTTCCTCGCGCACGCCGTGAATCGCCGCGATCTGGCGGCGAAGCGGAGTGCTCTTGGGATTCGGATAGAGACGCAGCGGCTCACCGTCGGACTCGGGGCCGAGCTCGCGGCGAATGGCCTCGGCCACCCGAGGACTCGGTCCATAGGGACATTCGTTGGTGTTGAGCTTTATCCAGCCGGGTTCGGTCGGCTGAAGGCCGGGCGTGTAAGCATGAAGCTTCGCCACATGCGGGAGCGCGAGTGAGAGAATATCGGCCATGGGGATAGTGTAAAACCGCGCGTAGATTAAAGCGCGCGAATCTTCACCGAACGGCCATGGGCGTCCAGTTTCTCCATTGCGGCAAAGGCGGAAACAACGGGTTCACCCTTCTTCACGCCGGCCTTGTCGTAGCGAATGATACTCGTGCGACGCATGAAATCAGCCACCCGCAGCCCGCTGAAAAAACGGCCGGCGCGACCGGTCGGCAACACGTGGCTGGGCCCGGCCGTAAAATCGCCAAGCGCGGTCGGCGTGTAATTGCCCAGCATGATCGCCCCCGCCGTGGTGATGTCGCGAAGAAGGACCTTGTGCGCCGAGTCTTTGACGAGCAGCTCGAGATGCTCGGGCGCGACGTAGTTGGCGATCTTAACGGCTTCGGAAAGAGTCTTCACCTCGACGGCAAGAAATCCATTCGTGAGCACGCGCTGGGTTTTTTCCGAGCGGGAGATCAGCTTCAGCTGCGCCTGCACCTCGGCCTGGATGTCGTGAAGAATCTTCGCGGATGTAGCGACGAGATAGATTTTTTCGCGGCCGGAACCGTGCTCGGCCTGGGCCAGCAAATCGGCGGCGGCAAAATCAACGCGGGCCGTTTCATCGGCAATGATCATGACCTCGCTTGGACCGGGCAGTGAATCGACGCCAACCGTGCCGAAAACCTGACGCTTGGCTTCACACACGTAGGCATTGCCGGGCCCGAAGACCTTGTCCACGGCGGGGACCGTGAGCGTGCCGAAGGCGGCGGCGCCGATGGCCTGCACGCCACCAATGCGGTAAACCTCGTCGATGCCGACTAGGTCGAGCGCGGCGAGAAGGCCGTCGGCGATTTTACCCTGCGGATTTGAAGGGGTGAAAACGGCGATCTCGGGACAGCCCGCGATTTTGGCGAGCGTGGCCGTCATGAGCACGGTCGAGACGAGCGGCACTTCGCCCCCGGGCACGTAAAGGCCCACGCGGCGGATCGGATGATTGATCTCCCCCACTTCGGCGCCGTGCTTGTTTTTGCCGAGCCAGTCCTTGGGAAGGCTCTGCTTGTTGAAGGCGACTATGTTTTCGTGGGCGGCCACGAGGGCCTTGCGCTCGGCGGCGGGCAGGCGTTTGACGGCGGCCTCAAACTCGGCCGGCTTTACGCGGAAGTCGCGCGCGCGCAGCTTCGCGCCGTCAAACTTGGCCGCGTAATAGGCCACGGCCTCATCACCACGTTGATGCACATCAGCGAGGATCGCAGAGACGGCATCTTCAATTTCCTTTGGCACGGCGGCGCCGCGACAAAAGTCAGCCAGTTCAGAGTCGAAGGATTTGGAAGCAAACTGAAGGGTTCGCACGGTTAGACAGATAGTCGGAAAGAGCTACCGGAACCCCGTAAAAGGCGCGAGACGGAAATCCATTTTCCCTTCAATTAACCCGCGGCCAAATGCAGGGCCAAAGCCAAGGATTATCGCCAACCTCAATGCTCCATGAACGGCACCGCGAAAAGGCTGTCGGCAAAGGTCTCGTTGACCGTTATCCTATCGAAGACAATGGTAACGGTGCGCGTCGTTCCATTGGGCAACTTATTTTCAGTAATTATTTTGCGCGGAAATTTAATCCCCTCGACCGCCATGTCATCCCGTTCCCGGATGCGCACGCCATTTTCGGTTTCGGTGAGCATGAGCCGACCGGTCTTCGCGTCGAAATAACGATAGAAGACGATATTGTCGCCATGATCGAAGCATAGCTTCCGGCAAGTGACACCATCGATATCCGCCGCCCCCAAGTCCTCGATCCTGCCGCCAACACGGCCAATCCCACTGTAAAAGAAGAGGTTTTCCCAAGCGTTGGCGCGAAGCCGCTCGATCTGCTCCTTGGAAAGAAGTGTCATGCGCCAGCGGGCAGAATCCTTGGGGTCCTGCTCCCGCTGCCAGCCATCGTAGTCATCCAAGGCGGTGATCTCGATCTTGTCGGCCGATGTTGCAACAATTCGCTGCTGACTGGGTTTCTGGAAGATGATCTCGATGGCGACCTTCACCCCGGTCGGCTGCCCTTTCTCATCCGTTCCCGTGGTTTCAAGGGTGCCCGTGTAGTGCACGGACCGAAGCGCATTGAGCGCAGCCTCGCTCCCCACCGCCGCCCGGGCTTTCGCAATCACCGAATCCACGTCAGAAGCGCGAAGCCCAAAAGGCAGCGCGAGCATGAAGGCGGTGATCAACAAAAAACGGAGCGGAGAACTCATGGGGTATCGGGGTTGAATCACTCCCACTCAATGGTGGCGGGAGGCTTGGAGCTGATGTCGAGGACGACGCGGCTCACACCACGGACTTCATTGGTGATGCGATTGCTGATTTTCTGGAGCAGATCGTAGGGCAGACGCGTCCAATCGGCGGTCATCGCATCGATACTTTCCACGATGCGCAGGCCGATCACGTAGGAGTAGTTGCGCTCGTCGCCGACCACGCCGACCGACTTGACCGGGATAAAGACTGCAAACGACTGCCAGACTTTCCAATACCAGCCGTTGTCCATCATCTCCTCCTGCAGGATGAAATCGGCGTTGCGAAGGATTTCGAGCCGCTCCTTGGTGATCTCACCGACGACGCGCACACCGAGGCCTGGACCGGGGAACGGCTGGCGCCAGACAACTTCCTTCGGCAAACCACAGGCCGTGCCGACCGCGCGAACCTCGTCCTTAAAGAGCTCACGGAGCGGTTCGAGGAGCTTGAGCTTCATACGCTCGGGCAGGCCGCCTACGTTGTGGTGTGACTTGATCAGGGCAGCCGGATTGTTGCCGATGGCCACGCTCTCAATCACGTCGGGATACAGGGTGCCCTGCGCGAGGTAATCCGCGCCGCCGATCGACTTGAGGGATTTTTCGAAAACTTCCACGAAGGTGCGTCCGATGATTTTGCGTTTTTGCTCGGGATCGGTGATGCCCTTGAGCCGGCGAAGGAAAAGCGCCGATGCATCCACGACACGGACGTCGATCTTGAAGTTCCGCGCGTAGAGCGATTCGACGACCTCGCGCTCGCCCTTGCGAAGGAGACCATTGTCAACGAACACACAGGTGAGCTGCTTGCCGATGGCCTTGTGAATGAGCGCGGCGGCAACGGAGGAATCGACGCCGCCCGAAAGACCGAGAAGCACGCGGGATTTTTTGCCGACGGTGGCGCGGATATCAGCGACCGCGCGGTTGATAAAATCATCGGTCGTCCAATCCTGCTTCGCCTTGCACACGCCGACGAGAAAATTGCGAAGAACATCGGTGCCACGCTCGCTATGGAACACCTCCGGGTGAAACTGGATGCCGTAGAAATTGCGATTCGCATCCTCGATCACCGCATACTCGGAGTTGTCCGTCGTGCCGATGGCGCTGAAACCGGGAGGGAGCTTGATGAGGCGGTCGCCGTGGGAATTCCAAACAGTGAGCTTCTTGGGAAGTTTGGCGAAGAGGCGGCCGGGCTTCTTGATGGTCAGCACGCCGTGGCCGTATTCGCGGTGGTCGCTTTTGGACACTTCACCGCCGAGCAGATGCCCCATAAGCTGGATGCCGTAGCAAATACCGAGAATCGGCAGGCCGAGCGTAAACAGCGCCTTGTCCGGAATCGGTGCTTTTTTTGAAAACACCGAACTGGGTCCGCCGGAAAGGATGATGCCGACCACGCCGTCCTTCTGCAGCTCTGCGATGGTGACGGTGTGGTGATAGATCTTCGAGTAGACTTGGCACTCGCGAATGCGACGCGCGATGATCTGCGTATATTGCGAACCGAAGTCGATGACGGCGATGGTCTGTGACATGAAGAAAGTGGGGGCCAAAGGCGCGGATTGAACGTGAATTAAAGCAGGAAAAGTGCGCGACCGGAGCGCCGGGTGTCAATGCAACGGGACTCCCCCAGCCCCGTTAAAATTTGAGCCGGGCGTTTTCCTGCCCGCAATGCGGACAAGTCCCGTAATCGAGCACGCCTTGCGCGGCATACAGGTGCTCGCAGCGCTGGCAGCGAAAGGTGGTCTTGCGCCGCTCCTGCTCGAAGCGGGCGTGGTCGCGGTGATCGTAAAAAAGCCACATGCCAAGAAACACCGCCGCAACGAGCAGGCAGTAAATGAGAGCAGAGACTTGGAGTGCCATGGTATTGATTCAGAAAGGCAAGCGATGGAGACGAGGGCCAGCGAAGAATGCCGAGGATTATTCCGGATGCGGCCCATTTGTGCAGGCCCTGCAAAAACAAAAAACGCGCCGAAGAAAAACTTCGGCGCGTTTGTAAACGTGAGACAAGCGCCGGGGCGCTTCGCTACGTTGTATCAGGCTTGGGCTTCGGGAGCGGCGGCCTCGGCGGCGGGAGCCGCTTCGGTCTTGGCGGAAGCTTTCTTGGCCTTGGAGGACTTTTTGGTCTTCTTGTAGCCAGGATCGTCGGCCTTCACGAACTCGATGAACGCCATTTCGGCGGCATCGCTGATGCGGGGAAGCGCGAGCTTGTAGATACGGGTGTAACCGCCGGTGCGGTTGACGAATTCCTTGTATTTCTCGTTGAAGAGAAGCGTGACGGCATCTTCATCGCGCACGACCTTGAGGGCGAGGCGGCGGAGATGGACGGCATCCTTCTTTTCGGTCTTGGCCGCGGCCTGCTTGGCCTTGGTGATGACCTTCTCAATGAAAGGGCGAAGGGCCTTGGCCTTGGCCAGGGTCGTCTCGATACGGTCGTGCTTGATGAGCGAGGCGGCCATGTTGGACAACATGGCGGCGCGGTGCTCGATGGTCACTCCGAGGGAGTGGCGGTGCTTGTTATGGCGCATTGGTGTGTTTGGTTAAAGCGGCGCCCGATCGGCAATCCGGTCGCAGCGTTGGGCGACACGGACGGCGCGAGCGCCGCAAAGGTGTTAAAAAACTCAGGCGTCTTTCTTCGCGGCGTCGAGGAGGCGCTCGTCGAACTTCATGCCAAGCGAGAGACCGAGGGCCTCGAGCTTGTCCTTGATTTCGTTGAGCGACTTCTTGCCGAAGTTGCGATACTTGAGCATCTCCTGCTCGGTCTTCATCGCCAGCTCGCCAACGGTCGTGATATTGGCGTTGTTGAGACAGTTGGCGGCGCGGACGGAGAGTTCGATTTCGTTGACCGACATGTTGAGGAGCTTGCGGAGCTTGTTCTGCTCTTCGCTGACCTCGGACTGCTGGTTTTCGAACTCGTAGGCCTCGTCGCTCACGCGGTCGAAGACGTCGAGATGGTGCTTCAGGATCGAGCCGGACTGCTTGAGGGCATCGTCCGGATTGATGCGTCCGTCCGTCCAGATCTCGAGGATGAGCTTGTCATAATCGGTGATCTGGCCGACGCGGGTGTTCTCGACGGCATACTTGACGAGACGGACAGGTGAGAAAAGCGAGTCGATCGGGATTACGCCGATGGCCTGTTCTTCCTTCTTGTTCTGCTCGCCGGGATAGTAGCCGCGGCCGGTCTTGATCTCGACTTCAGCCTCGAAGGAGGCGCCCTTTTCGAGGGTGGCGATGACCTGGTCGGGATTGACGATGGTGATGCTGGCGTCGGCCTGAATGTCGGCGGCGGTGACGGCACCCTCGCGATTTTTCACCTTGATGGACAGGGTGAGAGCTTCGCGCTTCTGGGAGACGATCAGGATTTTCTTAAGGTTGAGGACGATGTCGGTGACGTCTTCGACGACGCCATCGATGCTCTGGAACTCGTGCTGAACTCCCTCGATCTTGATCGAGGAAATGGCGGAGCCTTCGATGGAGCTCAGCAGCACGCGGCGGAGGGAGTTGCCGATCGTGTGGCCATAACCGGCCTCGAAAGGCTCGGCGATGAACTTGGCGTAGGTCGGCGTGGCACCTTCCTCGACCTTGGTGAGTTTATTGGGCAGTTCGAACTTTCCGAGGCGTTTGGGCATGGAGGTGATTGATTGCGGTTAAAATGGATCTCCGGCTTAGAAGCGGGAGTAGAACTCAACGATGAGCTGCTCGTTGATGTCAGCAGCAATCTCGTCGCGGTTGGGCAGACGGGTGACGACGGCCTTGAACTGCTCGGCATTGAGGGTGAGCCAGCCCGGGACGGGGCGGGCGCGGTTCTCTTCCAGATTGCGCTGGGCGAGCTGGCGGGAGGAGGCGAGATTCTTGATCTCGATCTCTTCGCCGGCCTTGGTGGCGTAGCTGGCGATGTCGACCTTATGGCCGTTGACACGCACGTGGCCGTGACCGACGAGCTGGCGGGCGGCCGCGCGGCTCTTGGCGAAACCAAGGAGGTAGATCACGCTGTCGAGACGGGTCTCAAGGAGCTGAAGGAAGCGTTCGCCGGTGACGCCGCGCTCGCTCTTGGCGATCTCGAAGGTGCGGCGGAACTGACGCTCAAGCAGACCGTAGGTGTAACGGAGCTTCTGCTTTTCGTTCAGGCCGACGGCATACTCGGAGAGTTTGCGACGGAGCTTGGGGCCGTGCTGGCCGGGAGGAAAGTTGCGTTTTTCAAACGCCTTGGTCGCGCCGAAAATCGGCTGACCGAAACGGCGGCTGATGCGGGTGGTAGGACCGGTGTAACGAGCCATGGTGGGTTACTTTTGTTTAAGTTGGATTGAGCGACGCGACGGATTAGACGCGACGGCGTTTGCGGGGACGGCAGCCGTTGTGCGGCACCGGCGTAACGTCGATGATGGTGGAGATCTCAAGGCCGATGGCCTGGAGAGCGCGGATCGCGCTGTCACGACCGAGACCGGGACCGGAAACCTTGATGACGACGTCCTTAAGGCCGTGCGACATGGCGTTGCGGGCGGCGTCTTGAGCGACGACCTGGGCGGCGTAGGCGGTGGACTTGCGTGAACCGCGGAAGTTGCACTTGCCGGCGCTGGACCAGGCGATGACAGCACCCTTGCCGTCAGTGATCGAGACGATCGTGTTATTGAAAGAGGCGAGGATGTTGGCGACGCCGGAAGTGACGTTCTTGGAGCCCTTGGCCTTGCGGATCTTGATCGTGCCGAGCTCTTCCTTGAGGAGGTCTTCGGCGGTGGGTTGCTTGGCAACACCACCGACGAGCTCGACGGGTTTTTCGGGAGCGGCGGGAGCGGACGCTTCGGTGCCTTCAGCCTTCGGGGCCTTGGGGGCCTTTGCAGGCTTTTCAGCAGCAGCGGTGACCTCGGCGCCAGCAACAGCGGGCTTCGGGGTTTTCTCTTTCTTGGGAGCGGATTTTTCTTCGGCCATGACTTTAAATTATGCTTCTTTGGCTTTGGTGACGCCGACGGTGCGACGCGGTCCCTTGCGGGTGCGGGCGTTGGTGCTGGTGCGCTGACCGCGCACGGGAAGGCTCTTGCGGTGACGGACACCACGGTAGCAATTGATGGCCTGGAGGCGCTTCAGATTGCCGGTCAACTCACGGCGGAGATCGCCCTCGACCACCCACTTGTGCTCGGTGATGACGTGGAGGATCTTGTTAAGCTGCTCTTCGCTCAGATCCTGAGCGCGGAGATCGGGGCTGATGCCGGTTTCGCTGAGCACGAGGTCAGCGCGGACGGGACCAATTCCGTAAATGTAACGGAGGGCAAACGCGACTTTCTTCTTCGCGGGAATTTCAACACCAAGGAGACGTGGCATAGATGGGTTTTAGTTGAGAGTTAGTGGTTGAGAAAATGACAGGGAAAATGTTTTAAACAGAAACTGAAGCGGCGCGCGGGATCGTGAGGATCTCGGGACCTTTTTCAGTGGTGAGCACAGTGTGCTCGAAATGAGCAGAGGGCGACAAATCGGCGGTGACGACCGTCCATCCATCGCTTAACGTCTTTGTCCGGTAATGGCCTAGGTTTACCATCGGCTCGATCGCGAGGGTCATTCCCGGCTTGATCTTTTCACCGGAGTTTCGGCGGCCAAAGTTCGGGATCTGTGGCTCCTCATGCATCGAGGTGCCGACTCCGTGACCGACCATGTCGCGAACAACACTGAAACCGTGGGACTCGACGAAGGTCTGCACCGTATGCGAAATGTCGCCGATGCGATTACCAACCTGCGCCTGCTGGATTCCGAGATAAAGCGCCTCTTCGGTCACCTTTAGCAGATCCGCCACTCGTGGCAGAATTTTTCCGATGGCGACCGTGGTAGCGTTATCACCGATGTAGCCGTTGTATTCGATAACGACGTCGAGCGAAATGATGTCCCCTTCACGCAAAACGCGCTTGAGAGAACCAATACCGTGAACGACTTCTTCGTTTACCGAAAGGCAACTGTAGCCGGGATAGCGACGGCTTCCGAGTTGGTAGCCATAACATGCGCTCCGGGCTCCGTGCTGGGCGATCAAATCGCGCACAGCTTGATCCAAGTCATATGTGGTGACACCGGGCTGAACGAACTCCTTGAGCCTGTTCAGGACGGTGGCCGCAATCGCACAAGACTCACGCATGCGGGCGATCCCTTCTTTGTTTTTGATGGGGATCATGCAGCGGCGAATTGGTCGTTCTCAATGATGAGACCGAGAGTGCGATAGTGTCCGGCGACCTGACCAGAGGAAACAGCCTCTTCAACAAGAACGCCATTCAGGCTCTCGTCGCGGGCATCCAGCCATTCGTCGAACACTTTTGCTTGGAGCAACGTAGCCGGGAAGCCGGTTAAGGCGAAACCCGCATCGGGTTTGCGTGCCCAAAACCACCGGCGCACAGGCGCGAGAGCGGTTTCGTCCGTCAAGGGTGATCCTTGGCGGATCGCCCGTTCGGCGGTGAGGCCGGCGGGCGTGCGACGCGAAATCTCCTGCCTGATCAAATCGGCAAGAGAGACGTGCTCAATATTCAAAGAACGAAGCCGATTCATGGCGTTTTCCGAGGGAAACGGGGTTGAACCGAGCAGTAGGAACTTCTGTTTGGCGGGAGCGCCGAAAGAAGAAAAGAGGTCAGATCGTGCAGACACTATACCCGAAGTAAAGCACGATTTAGTATCACTGGAAATGCTTCACCGACCAGGCAACGATGCCGACCAGGAAGATGATGCCGAGGACGAGCCAGAGCTTGCCCACCGTCTTGATATCGGCGGCTTCACCAATGGCGGTGGCCCCCGGGCTGCGGGCGCGAATGCGGCCCTTCTTGAGGAAGCCGTCGTAGTGACGTTGCAACAGGAAGGTCTCGATCTGCTTCATGGTATCGAGGATCACGCCCACGGTGATCAGCATGCCCGTGCCACCAAAGAAGATAGCGATACGCTGCGGGACATTAAGCTCGAAGAGCAGAACGTCTGGCATGACGGCGATGATCGTCAGGAACAGAGCACCCGCAAGCGTCATGCGAGTCATGATGAAATCGAGAAAATGGGCGGTGGGTTGACCGGGACGGACGCCCGGAATGTAACCACCGTATTTCTTAAGATCATCGGCGATCTGGATGGGCTTGAACATGACGGAGACCCAGAAATAGCTGAAAAACAGAATGAGCAGACCGTAACTGGAATAGTAAATCCAGTGGCCTCGCAGAAGATTGGAAGAAAGCTCGGTGAGAAACTTGAGGTTAAAGGCCGCGCCGATTTGCGAGAAAATCTGCTGGGGGAACAGGAGAATGGCACTGGCGAAGATCACCGGCATCACGCCCGAGTAGTTCACCTTGAGGGGAAGAAAGGAACTCTGACCGCCCATGACCTTGTTTCCAACCACACGCTTGGCGTATTGGACGGGAATTTTGCGCTGACCCTGCACCACCATGATGATGCCCATGGTCACGGCCACAAAGAGCAAGCCCATGACAATCGCCTGGGGAACACCGAGGCCCGCGACGCCGATGGCAGGGAAAAACAACTGGTAGGTCGCCGTGGCGGCACCCGGAATATCCGAGAGAATACCGATGGTGATAAGAAGCGAGACACCGTTGCCAATGCCACGCTGGGTGATCTGTTCACCGAGCCACATCAGTAGCAACGTGCCTGCGGTCATGAAAACCACCGAGGTAACCATGAACCACCACTTGGACACGATCACTATAGAACCGTAAGTAGCGACATCGTAGCCGCTGAAAAGCTTGGCCGGATTCTCCAAGGCGAGAATCAACAACGCGCCCTGCACCAGACAGATCAATACCGTGGCGTAGCGGGTGTATTGGGTGAGCTTCTGGCGGCCGACATCACCTTCCTGCTGGAGGCGGCTGAGTGCGGGCACCACGGCGGTCATCAGCTGGAAAATGATGGACGCACTGATGTAAGGCATGATGCCCAGTGCAAAAACCGCGCCCTTAACCAGGGCGCCGCCGGTGAACATGTTGTAGAGACCCACAACCGCACCACCGGCGCTGCCGGCCTGCTGCTTGAAAAATTCCTGCAGCGGATGCGGATCGAGACCGGGCAGCGGGATATGGGCGCCGACGCGGGCAACAAAAAGGAGAGCGAGGGTGTAGAAGATGCGGGAGCGCAGCTCGGGAATCTTCAGTGAGTTCGTGAAAGCGGAAAGCACAGCGGTGAAATCGAGGGACTAGGGTCGAGAAACAAAAAAAGGCCGCGCGAATCGGTTTCGCGCGGCCCGCACCAACATCAGGCGACGATCGCCTGGCCGCCGGCCTTCTCGATCTTGGCCTTGGCGGTTTCGGAGAACTTGGCGGCCGTGATCTTGAGCGCGCGGCTCAGTTCACCATCGCCAAGCACCTTGAGGAGGGACTTGTCGCCGCGGATGATTCCCGCCTTGGCGAGGATCGCGGAGGTCACCTCAGTGACGCTGGCGTCGAGGCGGGCGAGATCGCCCACGTTGACGACTTCCGGCGCGTTGCGGAACGAAGCCTGATTGAAGCCGCGATGCGGCAGTTTGCGGTAAAGGGGCATCTGGCCGCCTTCGAAGCCGGGACGGATGCTGGAGCCGGAACGAGCCGACTGGCCTTTGCCGCCGCGACCGGAGGTCTTACCGTGGCCGCCGCCTTCGCCGCAGCCGACGCGCTTCTTGCGATGAATCGCGCCTTTTACGTTCTTGAGTTCGTGAAGTTTCATGGGAGTTCCTTGGGAGGGCGCCCCACCCTGCTTATACACAGGGCGGGACTCGGATTATATTCTATTGAATCAGGCAGAGGCACGCACGGCCTTGATCTTTTCGGCGGTGCGGAGCTGCAGAAGACCGTTGAGGGTCGCGTTGACGATGGCGATGTGGTTGCTGGAACCCATCGACTTGGTGAGGATGTTTTTGACACCCGCAGCCTCGAGGACGGCGCGCACGCCGCCGCCGGCGATGAGGCCGGTGCCGGTCGAAGCGGGCTTGAGGAGAACCTTACCGCCGTCGGCGATGCCCATGACGTCATGGGAAATCGTGTCGCCCTTCAGCGTCACGGTGACCATGTGCTTCTTGGCGTGCTCGGTGCTCTTCTTGATGGCCTCGGGGACTTCATTGGCCTTGCCGTAACCGATGCCGACCTTGCCCTTGCGGTCACCAACGACACACAAAGCGGAGAAGCTGAAGCGGCGGCCACCCTTGACCACCTTGGCGCAGCGATTGATGAAGACGATCTTCTCGACCATCTCGGGAGCGCCATCGGCGGAGGGAGCGGGAGCGCGACGATCACGACGATTGCCACCGCCGCCACCGTTATTGGAGAAATTGCCAGTGCTCATAGGTATTAGAATGCAAGACCACCTTCACGGGCGGCGTCAGCGAAAACTTTGACTTTGCCGTGGTAGGGGGCGCCGGAGCGGTCGAAAACGACCGAGGCAAGACCCGCTGCCTTGGCCTTGGAGGCGAAAGCAACGCCGAGCGCTTTGGCGCCGGCGATGTTGGCGGTGAGCTTCTCCTTGCGCAGATCGGCGTCGAGGCTGGAGAGAAACACGAGCGTGGTGCCGGTTTCGTCGTCGATGGCCTGGGCGTAGACGTGCTTGCTGGTGAAGCGGACGGCAAGACGGGGGCGTGCGGCTGTGCCGAACACCTTCTTGCGGATGCGCCAACGACGCTTTTGCAGGAGGTCGGCTTTGCGAATGGTATTCATGGGTTATGCGGCCCGTAAGAGCGGATAAAGAGTGATAAAATAAACGTTAAGCAACGGTCTTGCCTTCCTTGCGGCGGACGCGCTCGGCGAATTCGCCGACGATGCGGACACCTTTGCCCTTGTAAGGCTCGGGCGGATAAAAGCTGCGGATCTCGGCGGTCACCTTGCCTACGAGCTGCTTGTCGGCGCCCTCGATCTTGACCTTGGTCTGATCGGTGACGGTGATTTTGATACCCTCGGGAATATCGAAAAGGATCGGGTGCGAGTAGCCGAGCGCGAGGTCGAGGACCTTACCCTTGAGGTTGGCCTTGAAGCCGACGCCTTGGATTTCGAGTTCCTTGGCGAAGCCTTCGGAAGCGCCTTTGACCATGCCGGCGATCACCGAGCGGGCGGTGCCGAACATGGCGCGGGAGAAGCGGCTTTCGTCCTTGGGCGCGACGGTGATTTTTTTATCGGCCATCGTCAGGGTGACGACGTCAGCAAAAGTCTTGGAGACTTTGCCTTTGGGGCCTTCGACGGAAACGGTCATGCCTTTGATGTCGACTTTGACCTTGTCGGGAATGGGAACGGGAATTTTGCCTACGCGTGACATGATATTTTATTCTCCGTGTTACCAAACGTTGCAGATGATCTCGCCGCCGACTTTCTGGCGACGGGCGTCCTGGTCCTTCAGCAGGCCCTTCGAGGTCGAAAGGATGCTGATGCCGAGGCCGTTGAGAACGCGCGGAATCTCGGTGTAGCCGAAGTAGAGACGGCGGCCGGGAGTCGAGACGCTCGAAAGGTTCGTGAGTGCGGGGGCGTTATCGACATACTTCATCTTGACGATGACAGTCTTGTGGCCGCGGGCATCTGCGCCGACGGTGACGTCGGAGACGTAACCTTCGGACTTAAGGATGAGCGCGAGGCTCTCCTTGAGTTTGGAGTGCGGCGAGACGCACTCGGCAAGACCGGCCTTTGACGCATTGCGGAGGCGGGTCAGGAAATCGCTGACGGGATCGTTCATGTGGATGTTTGTTTGAGAGGAGCGTTCGGGTCATATCCGACTCCCGACGCCCAAAAGTTTTTACCAGGAAGACTTGGTGACGCCCGGGATTTTGCCGGAAAGGGCAAGCTCGCGGAAGGTGATGCGGGAAACGCCGAACTTGCGGATGAACGCGCGGGGACGACCGCTGAGCGAACAACGGTTGCGGATGCGCGTGGGCGAAGAATTACGGGGAAGCTTCTGGAGCTTTTTCTGGGCGGCGAAAAATTCGTCGTCGGTGGTGGCGGGGTTGGCGAGGATGGCTTTGAGCTCGGCGCGCTGAACCTTGTATTTCGCGGAGAGCGTCTTGCGCTTCTCGTTACGATTGATGGCGGATGTCTTCGGCATTGTCGGAAAAGGTTAGGCGGCGTTGGTCTTGGCGGCGTTGTCGGCAGCGACTTGGGCTTCAGTGCGACGGAAGGGCATGCCGAGGAGCTTCAGGAGCTCGCGGCCTTCTTCGTCGGTGCCGGCTGTGGTGACGATGGTGATGTCGAGGCCCATGGACTTCTTGACGTTCTCCACGGTGATTTCCGGGAAGATGGTGAAGTCGGAGACACCGAGATTGTAGTTACCCTGGCCGTCGAGCTTGGAGCCGACGCCGCGGAAGTCGCGGATCGTGGGGAGTGCCACCGCAAGGAGGCGGTAGAGGAAGTCCCACATGCGGTCGCCACGGAGGGTGACATGGGCGCCGACGACCTGACCCTGACGCAGTTTGAAATTGGAGATGGCCTTCTTCGACTTGGCGAGGACGGGCTTCTGACCGGCGATGGCGGCGAGGTCGCGGGCGACGTCGGCGATCTGGTTCTTGTCGGCTTCGGCGTCGATGCCGGTGTTCAACGAGATCTTGGTGATCTTCGGAACCTCGTGCGTGTTCTTGTAGCCGCGGCTCTTGACGAGTTCGGGAACGATTTGCTCAAGGTAGAGCTTCTTAAGGGAAGGGATGTGTTTTGTGCTCATTATGGTAAGAGCCGACGGATTACCGACCCGGCGACAATTTGAGTGTGATGTAGAGAGGGAAAAGGGGCGATGTTACACGAGGTAGCGTCGCCCCTGGCAAGTTCTATTTTGGAAGTGTCTGGAATCAGGCCTTCACGGCGCGCTTTTTAGAGGCGTCGAAAACAGCTTTCTTCTGGAGATTGGAGACGTGCACGGAGCCCTCGCGCTCGACGATCGAGCCGTTGGGGTTTTCCTGGGACTTCTTCATGTGGCGCTTCATCATAGCGACGCCTTCGACGCGCACGCGCTGCTTGGCGGGGAGGATCTCGAGGACCTTGCCCGTCTTGCCTTTGTGGGAGCCGGCGATGACGACGACGTCGTCGCCGCGTTTAACGTGAAATTTAGTCGTAGCCATGTTAGAGAACCTCCGGAGCGAGCGAGATGATCTTCATGAAGTTCTTCGCACGCAGTTCGCGGGCGACAGGGCCGAAGATACGGGTGCCCTTGGGATTGCCGTCGGTGCCGATAATGACGATGGCGTTGCTGTCAAAGCGCAGGTAGCTGCCGTCGGAACGGCGGACCGGAGCCTTCGTGCGAATGATGACGGCCTTGGCGACCTCACCCTTCTTTACGCTGGCATCGGTGGAGCTTTCCTTGATGTGGACAGTAATGACATCACCCACGCCGGCGGTGGTGGTGTTCTGGCCTTTTTTGCTGATGAACATGGCGCGGCGCGCGCCGGTGTTATCGGCGACGTCCATCCAAGAACGGAGTTGGAGCATGATGGTCTGGTTGTTAAATGTTAGCGGATCAGGCCTTGGTCGTCTTGGTGGGGACGAGTTCGGCGACATCCTTTTCGGAAATAGCGGCGCCGTCGGCGGTGACGGCGGCCTCGAGGACCTTCACGATACGCCAGCGCTTGAGGCGGCTGATCGGACGGGTTTCCATGATCTCAACCTTGTCACCGATCTTGGTCTCGTTCTTCTCGTCGTGAACGTGCACGACGGTCTTGCGATTGATGACCTTCTGGTAGAGGGGATGGGGAATCTTGTAGGGGACGGTTACCTTGATGGACTTGTCGCCAGAGCGGCTGGTGACGAAACCGATGAGGTCCTTGCGGGAATTGCGGGTCGTGGTAGACATGTTCGTTACGTGTTTATGACGCGAGCGTCATCAGGCGGCAGCCTTCTTGGACTTGGCGGTCTTCGCGGTTTCGAGGCGGGCGAGGTCCTTGCGGAGGCTGCGGAGCTCGGAGGTCTTTTCAACCTGACCGGTCTGCTTGCGCAGGCGGAGTTGGAGAAGTTTTTCGCGGGTTTCGTTAAGCTTGGTGGTGATCTCGACGGGGGCGAGTTCGCTGATTTCTTTGTAAGTGCTCATGGCGGTGGTTGGTGGTTGGGCCTGGCGGCTGATTACTCAGCGGTGCCTTCACGCACGATGAAGCGGCAGTGGAACGGCAGTTTGGCGTCGGCGAGGCGGAAAGCCTCTTTGGCAACGCTCACCGGAATACCGGCGAGTTCGAAGAGGACGGCGCCGGGCTTGATCTGGGCGACGTAGTATTCGACCGGACCTTTACCGGAGCCCATTCGGACTTCAGCGGGCTTCTTGGTGATTGGCTTGTGGGGGAAAACGCGGATCCAGAGTTTACCCTTGCGCTTAAGGTGGCGCGAGATGGTAACGCGGGCGGCTTCGATCTGCTGACCGGTCATAGGACCGCGGGTAAGCGATTGAAGGCCGAATTCGCCGAAGGCGATGGTGTTGCCGCGCTTGGCGTTACCCTTGCGGGAACCCTTCTGCGATTTGCGGTATTTGGTGCGTGCGGGAGCGAGAGCCATGGTGGTTTCTCTTTTGTTAAATGGTTAAGGACGAGTGGCTGGTTAGAGCGTCACGTCGGCTTCCTTTTTGCAGATCCAGCATTTGACGCCGATCTTGCCGTAAACGGTGTTGGCCTCGGCGAATCCGTAATCGATGTTTTCGCGGAGGGTGTGGAGAGGCACGCGGCCTTTGCGCTGCCATTCGCGGCGGGCGATATCAGCGCCACCGAGGCGGCCGGAGGACTGGATGCGGATACCTTCGGCACCGAGAGCCATGGCCATTTCGACGGCCTTCTTCATGGCGCGGCGGAAAGCGATACGGCGTTCGAGCTGGAGGCATACGTTCTCGGCGACGAGCTGAGCCTCGATCTCGGGCTTCTTCACTTCGACGATGTCGAGGAGGATGTCCTTGCCGGTGAGCTTCGCGAGCTCGGCCTTGATGTTCTCGATCTCGGCGCCCTTGCGGCCGATAACGATGCCAGGACGGGCGGTGTAGATCTTGACGCGGACGCGGTTGGAGGCGCGCTCGATGAAGATGCGGGGAACGGAAGCCTGCTTGAGCTTCTCCATCAGCTTGGAGCGGATGATCTGGTCCTCGTGGAGGAGCGTGGCAAAGTCTTTCTTGGTCGCATACCAGCGGGACTGCCAGTTGCGGCGGACGGCGAGGCGGAAGCCGATCGGATTAGTCTTTTGGCCCATGGTGGTAAATTAGTTGGAGTTGCCGTCGGAGAGGACGATGCGGATGTGGGACATCTTCTTGCGGCGGGGCATCGCGGTGCCGCGAGCGCCGGCCTTGAAGCGCTTGAGAACGGGTCCGTTCTCAACAAGCGCGCTCTTCACGACGAGGGAATCGGCGGAGAGGTTGTTGTTGTTCTCGGCGTTGGCGATGGCGCTCTTGAGCGTCTTGACGATCAAGCGGGCGGACTTGCGGGGGATCAGCGTGAGCAGATCGACGGCATCGTTGGCTTTGCGGCCTTGGATGGTGCGGACGACTTCGCGCACCTTTTTGGGTGACATGCGAGCGTAACGGGTGAGGGCTTGGACTTCCATGATTTGAGATTCCCTTTGGGGGCGACAGCAGGACCGGAGAGGTCCCCTGCCCTTTTGATGTGTTTAATTTATGCTTTGAGAGTTTTGACGGTGGCGACGTCGCCGGGCCGGATCGATTGACCAGGGGCGAGCTGCAGGATGAGAGCGGCACCGGCGTGAGGACGAAGATCGACGAGGACGATCTCGGCGACATCCGTATTCCCACGGGTGATGCTGCAAACCATTCCCTGACGGAGACCGGCGGTGAAACCGGCGCCGAGGAGAACGATATCCGCGACGCGGGTGGACCGCACGGACACCACCGGAGCCGCCTCGACCGAACGCGTATCGACCAGCGCAGCCGACAGCGTCGTCGCAGAGGCGACGGCGAGCACGGCAATGAACTGGGAGAGGCGACGGAGCATGGCGACGACGGACGAACTTAGATTTCCTTGCGGGTCATGCCACCGTGCGCCTTGAACACGCGGGTGAGCGCGAATTCGCCGAGCTTGTGACCGACCATGTTCTCGGTGACATACACCGAGATAAAGGCTTTGCCGTTGTGAACGCTGAACGTGTGACCGATGAAATCGGGGGTGATCGTCGAGCGGCGGGACCAGGTCTGGATGGGTTTCTTGGAGCCACCGGCCTTGACGGCCTTCTCGATTTTCTCGAGCAGGTGGTAATCGACGAAGAAACCTTTTTTGATGGAGCGTGCCATGTTGGTAAGGTTTTAAAATTACTTCTGACCGCGGGGCTTGCGGCCGTTGTGGCGCACAAGGATCTGGCTGCTCGAGGGCTTCGAGCGTTTGCGGGTCGGGAAGCCCTTGGCGAGCTGGCCCCAAGGAGAAACGAGGTGCTGGCGACCGCCACCACCCTTGGACTTGCCCTGACCACCACCGTTGGGGTGATCGACAGGGTTCATCGACACACCGCGCTGGCGGGGACGATTGCCGAGCCAGCGATTACGACCGGCCTTGCCGAGCGAAGCGTTGATCTGGTCGCCGTTGCCGACTTCACCGATGGTGGCGCGGCACTTGGGGTTGACCAGACGAATTTCGCCGGAAGGGAGCTTGATCTGGGCGGAACCGTTCTCGACGTTGACGAGTTCGATCGAGGTGCCGGCGGTGCGACCGAGCTGGGCGCCGCGACCGGGGACGAGCTCGACGTTGTGCAGCTTCGTGGAAGGAGGGATGATCTCCAGCGGGAAGTTGTTGCCAACGTTGAAGTCGTTCAACGAGGCCTTGTCGGAGGCGAAAATGGTGTCGCCAGCCTTGAGGCCCTTGGGAGCGATGATGTAGCGCTTCTCGCCGCTGGTGTAGGCCAGAAGGGCGATGTGCGCGGTGCGGTTGGGATCATACTCGATCGCCTGCACCTTGGCGGGCATGTCGAGGATGTCGCGCTTGAAGTCGATGATGCGGTAGAGCTGTTTATGCCCACCGCCGCGACGACGCGAGGTGATGCGGCCATAGACGTTGCGACCACCGGTTTTGGGCTTGGGCTCGGTGAGCTTGGCCTCGGGGCGCTTTTTGGAAAGACCCTCGGGCTTGTTCAGCTGCGTGAAGCGCTGGGAAGGCGTGAGGGGACGACGGATAGGAGTGAGAGGCATGTTATATGTTCTCCGGGTTAGACGAGCTCGATCTTGTCGCCGGTCTTCAGCGTCACGATGGCCTTCTTGTAGTCGGACGTGATGCTGGGACGGCCTTGACGGCTCTTCTTGTTTTTGCCGCGATAAACGGCGGTGTTCACGCGGGTGACGGAGACCTTGAAGGTCTTCTCGACGGCTTCCGCGATCTGATGCTTGTTGGTGCCAGCGGCGACCTCGAAGGTGTATTGGCCGAGCTCAGAGGAAAGCTTGTTGGACTTTTCAGTGAGGCGGACGAGTTTGAGAACTTTTCCAGCGTTCATTAGTTCTTACCTCCGTTTACGCGGGCGATAATGGTTTCGAGAGCCTTGGTGCTCACGATGATCTTCTTGTATTGAGCAAGATCGAGGGTGTTGAGGGAGCTGGCCTCCTGGACGGAGATGCGAGCGAGATTGCAGACGGCACGGGCGGTGTCGGCGGTGAACTCGTGGTCCACGATGAGTATCTTGCCCTTGGGGGCGATGCGGGTGATCACCTCGTTGAGGACCTTGGTCTTCACGGGGGCGATTTCCCACTTGTCAATCACGTCGACTTCGCCGGCGGAAACGCGGTCGAAGAGGGCGCGGCTGAAGGCGAGGGATTTCACCTTGGTGTTGATCTTCTTGGAGTAGTCGCGGGGCTTGGGGCCGAAGACGACGCCACCGCCAACCCAGATCGGGGAGCGGGTGGAACCGGCGCGGGCGCGACCGGTGCCTTTCTGGCGCCAAGGCTTCTTGCCACCGCCGGACACTTCGCCACGGGTTTTCGTGGAGTGGGTGCCGAGACGGTTGTTGGCGTTGATGGCGACGATCACTTCTTTGACCGCCTGAAGACCTTTGTCGCCTTCGAAGGTGGGCAGACCGGCGAAGTCTTGTTCGCGGGAGGTTTTGCCGTCGGAGCTGAAAACTTTGAGTTTCATGTCGTGGTTGTCCTTTAAGGGTTAGGCTTTCTTGGGCTGGCCCTTGATGGCGGTGCGGACGACGACGTCGTCACCGTTGGCGCCGGGGATGGCGCCCTTGACGAGAAGAAGGTTCTTCTCGGGAAGAATCTTCACGATCATGAGATTCTGCATGGTGCGGGCGAGCTGGCCCATGTGACCGGGCATCGCTTGGTTCTTCCAGACGCGGCCAGGGGTCTGGCGCATACCGATGGAACCGATGCGGCGGTGGAACATGGAACCGTGAGTGGCGGGACCGCCGCCGACACGGAAGCGTTTCACGACGCCTTGGAAGCCTTTGCCCTTGGTGACGCCGCTGACGTCGATGAGCTGGCCTTCTTGGAAGTCAGCCACGGTGATCACGTCACCGACCTTGAGGGTGGAGGCACCTTCGAGGCGAACTTCGCGGAGAACGCGGGGCGTCTCTTCGAGACCAGCCTTTTTGGCGTGGTTCTGTTCGGCCTTGGAGGCGTTCTTGGACTTCTGTTTGGAGAAGCCGATCTGAACGGCATCATAGCCGTCGATCTGTTTGGTTTTGACTTGGACGACCGGGCAAGGACCGGCTTCGACCACGGTGACAGGGACCAAGACGTTTTTAGCGTCGTAGACCTGCGTCATACCGAGTTTTTTTCCTAATAGCGTAGAGGACATGGTGCTAAGTGGTAGGTGGAAGAGTTTTCCGTTTAACAACCTACATTAGTAGTAACCCAGAGGTGCGCGGTGCGCACATGGGCGGCAACTGATGTGTGAAGTGATTCTTTGTTAACTCAAACGTTGATGGTGATATCGACGCCGGAGGGAAGATTGAGTTTCTTGAGCTCATCGACCGTCTGTGCAGTGGGCTCAATGATGTCGATGAGGCGCTTGTGGGTGCGGGTCTCGAACTGCTCCATCGATTTTTTGTCGACGTGCGGGGAACGGTTGACCGTGAGCTTCTCAATGCGGGTGGGAAGAGGGATCGGGCCGGACACGCGGGCGCCCGAGCGCTTGGCGGTCTCGACGATTTCCGAGGCGGACTGGTCGATTACTCGATAGTCGAAGCCTTGAAGTTTGATACGGATGCGTTGGCCTTTCATACGATAAAAAGAACGAAGGTTAGGTGCGGGCGGGAGCCTTGGTGGAAGACTCGACGATCTTGGTGAGGAGAGAGTTGGGAACCTGCTCGAAGTGCGACGGGGTGATCGAGGCACTGGCGCGCCCCTTGGAGAGGGAGCGGATATCAGTGACGTAACCAAAAAGGGTCTCAAGCGGCACCTTGGCGGCGATGATGCAAGCCCCATTCTTGGATTCCATGCCGGCAATCTGACCGCGACGGCGATTGATATCACCAATCAGGTCGCCCTGATACTCTTCAGGAGTGGTTACTTCGACGCCCATGATGGGCTCGAGCAAGATGGGCTGGGCTTCTTTCATCGCATCCTTGAACGCGAAGATTCCAGCCATCTTAAAGGCCATTTCTGAGGAGTCGACGTCGTGGAAGGAACCGTCAACAATACGGATGATGACATCGACAACCGGGTAACCAGCGACGACACCGTTGTTGGCAGCTTCAAGAATACCTTCGGTCGAAGGCTTGATGAACTCCTTGGGAATGGATCCGCCAACGGTTTCATTGATAACCTCGACGCCCTTGCCCTTTTCGTTGGGCTCCATCTTGACGACGACATGGCCGTATTGGCCTTTACCACCGGATTGGCGGATGAACTTGCCTTCACCATCGGACTTGCCGGTGATCGTCTCGCGATAGGCGATCTGAGGCTTACCTGAAGTTGCCTCGACTTTAAATTCGCGCTTCATGCGGTCGATGATGATCTCCAAGTGGAGCTCGCCCATGCCTGCAAGAATGGTCTGACCGGTATCCGTATCGGTCTTGACGCGGAGAGTGGGATCTTCGGCAACGAGGCGTTGAAGAGCAGTGCCAAGTTTTTCCTGGTCAGCCTTCGAGTTGGGCTCGATCGACATGGCAATAACCGGCTCCGGGAAGGAGGGCGGCTCAAGGCGGATGTCGAAATCCTCATCACAAAGGGTATCGCCCGTGATGACATCCTTAACACCGACAAGGGCGCAAATGTCGCCGGAGTAGGCCATGTCAATTTCCTCACGATCCATCGCACGCATAAGAACAAGACGCGAAACGCGCTCAGAACGACGGGTGCGGGGATTGTAAAGCGACATGCCCTTGGGAAGCTTGCCGGTGTAAATACGGAAGAACACCAAGCGACCGACGAAGGGATCGTTCCAAAGTTTGAAAGCGAGACCGGCCATCTTGGCCTTGTCATCAACCACCGCGAGCACCTCTTTGCCATCGGTATCCTCGCCAGTCATGGCGGGGACGTCGAGGGGGTTGGGCAGGTAGGTGACCACAGAATCGAGCAGACGCTGCACGCCCTTCTTTTTGAAGGCGGACCCCGGGATGACTCCGGTGAACTTCATCGAAATCGTGGCCTTGCGAACCGCGAGAATGAATTCGTCAACCGTGATTTCTTCGCCACCGAGGTATTTTTCGGCAATAACGTCGTCAAAATCGCAAACGGCTTCGATGAGCTTTTCGCGGTATTCTTTAGCCTGCCCAGCATATTCTGCGGGAATCGGGCTGGTGACCGGATTCATGCCAAGCGGATCCGTAGTATCGTCAAAGATGTAGGCGATATTCTGCACCAGATCGATGAGGCCGGTGAAGTTTTCTTCCTTGCCGATCGGGATGAAGATTGGATGCGCGTTGGCGCCGAGCTTCTCGCGCATTTCGCTGACCGCGCGGTAAAAATCGGCACCCGTGCGATCCATCTTGTTGATGAAGGCGATACGAGGAACACCGTATTTATTGGCCTGACGCCAGACGGTTTCAGACTGGGGCTGCACACCGGCAACCGCGCAAAACACGGAGACGGCGCCATCGAGCACACGCATGGAGCGCTCCACCTCGGCGGTGAAGTCAACGTGCCCAGGAGTGTCGATGATGTTGATGCGCTGCTTGATCCCTTTCCAGGGACCATTGGAGGCATTCCATGCACATGAAATAGCAGCCGCAGTGATCGTGATACCGCGCTCACGCTCCTGCTCCATCCAATCGGTCACCGTGCTACCCTCGTGCACTTCGCCCATCTTGTGGACGGCGCCGGAGTAGAACAGAATACGTTCAGTCGTAGTCGTCTTGCCGGCATCGATATGCGCAACGATGCCGATGTTACGCGTCCACTCGAGCGGGAACGGACGGTCCTTGGCATTAGCCGCGGAAACCTTGGATTTGTCAGTGACGATGGAAATGACGGGAGCGTCGGACATGGAGCAGATTTTCTTGCAAGATTACCAGCGGAGGTGGGCGAAGGCGCGATTGGCCTGGGCCATCTTGTGGGTGTCTTCCTTCTTTTTGACGACGCTGCCGGTGTTGTTATAGGCGTCGACGATCTCGGCGGCGAGAGCATCCTTCATGGGAACACCCTTGCGTCCCGTGGCGGCGGTAACGATCCAACGGAGGGCGAGGCTCTCCTGACGCTCGTAAGAAATTTCAACGGGAACCTGATAGGTGGCGCCACCAACACGGCGGCTCTTCACCTCGAGGCGAGGACGGGCGTTTTCCAACGCGCCGATCATAAGGTCAACGGGATCGCCCTTTTCGAGCTTCTCGGAGACCTTCTCAAAGGCACCGTAAACGATACGCTCGGCGATGTTCTTTTTACCGTCTTCCATGACGATATTGACAAGGTGGGCAACGAGGGGGCTGCCGTAACGAATGTCCGGCTGGACTTCGCGTTTATCTGCTTTGTGGCGGCGTGACATGACTTATGGTTCCTCTTTTAAAGTTTACTTTTTGGCCGCCTTGGGGCGCTTGACACCGTATTTGGAACGGCTGCGACGACGTTTTTCGACGCCGGTGGCGTCGAGAGTGCCGCGAACGATGTGGTAACGAACACCAGGCAAATCCTTCACGCGGCCACCGCGCACGAGCACGATAGAGTGCTCCTGAAGGTTGTGACCTTCATCCGGAATGTAGGAAATGACTTCATTGCCATTGGTGAGACGCACCTTCGCAACCTTGCGGATGGCGGAGTTGGGCTTCTTGGGGGTGCGGGTCATGACCTGCACGCACACGCCACGGCGGAAAGGGTTACCGGAGAGCGCGGGCGACTTGGACTTGGCCTTGATTTGGCTACGTCCTTTGCGCACGAGTTGGTTGATGGTCGGCATATCGAAGAGTGGCTATGAAATGAGGAAAAGAGGCGGAAGCTACCAAGGCGGGAAACCTCGGCAAGCAGATTTTAGCAAAAAAGGAAATTAGTCCGAAAAAACCCGGCAACAACGGGCTTTTCGAAGGAAAGAAGCGTTCGCCTGCAGCACCAGACAACGCGCAAAAGAATGTAAGCAAACCGAGGGAGGCCGAGCAAAACACAGCTAGGACTGCGACTACAAGCGGAAAGTCTCCCCTTCCCAGTCTCTCCGACGAGCCAATCAGGCAACAAGCGCACCGGCATACCCCGTGACCTCCCTTTTTTCACCAGCTAGCTGAAAACAATACATCTTTGGCCTCAGCGACGAAGACCGGCCCCACCTCATCAGGTCCGCCATCTAGGCCACCCCTGCCGATCGATTATACATCGCCGAAGTTCAGCCAGAAATGAAACCGACAATCCCCTGCCCTCAATCCCGGCTGTCGGCATATCCACCGGATCATGCGTTCCAACACATGTGGGCGACGCGAATGATACTTCAGACCGGCCTACCCTACACCAGAAGCCCGCAAGATAAGGCCGCAATGCGACGACAGATGAGGCCCCTTGGCATACATTGATCAAATTGTATCATATATTCAGATACTTTAATCTGGACATGATTTTCTGGACACAAAAAAGCCGCGGGCATTGCGCCCGCGGCTTTGATTGAATCTTCAAGAACCGAGCGTTCAGCTGGCCTCGGAAGTCTTCACTTCCTCGTTCGGAATTTCTTCTCCGAACGGCAGGCTGATGCGTAGGTTCTTGTAGGAAGGCAGACCAGTGCCGGCAGGGATCAGATGACCCATGATGACGTTTTCCTTGAAGCCCTTCAGCAGATCGATCTTGCCGAGCGTCGAAGCGTCGGTGAGGACGCGGGTCGTCTCTTGGAAAGAGGCGGCCGAGATGAACGACTCGGTCTCGAGCGAGGCCTTGGTGATGCCAAGGAGGATCGGCTCGGCTTCAGCCGGCTTGCCGCCGGCTTCGTCGAGACGCTTGTTGTCAGCCAAGAAGGCCGCGCGGTCCACCTGCTCGCCCCAGAAGTATTCGCTGTCACCCGGATCGGTGATACGAACCTTGCGGAGCATCTGGCGGATGATGATCTCGATGTGCTTGTCGTTAATCGTCACGCCTTGCAGACGGTAAACCTCCTGCACCTGGCTGATCAGGAAGTCATACAGCGCGGACGGTCCGAGGATTTCGAGGATCTCGTGCGGATCGGCGGAGCCTTCAGTGAGATGCTGGCCCTTGTGAACCACGTCGCCGGGCTGCACGATGATGTGCTTACCGGTCGGGATAAGATGCTCCTCTTCCTGGGAAGTCTCTTCATTGCGAACGACCAGCTTGCGCTTGCCGCGCAGCGTGCCTTCGAACGAAACGACCCCGTCGATGCGGGCCATTTCGGCGGCATCCTTCGGACGGCGGGCTTCGAAAAGCTCGGCGACGCGGGGAAGACCACCGGTGATATCTTTGGTCTTGGACGCCTGACGGGGTGTCTTGGCGAGAAGCGCACCGGGAGCGATGATATCGCCTTCTTGAACGGCGATCTGGGCGCCGACAGGAATGGCATAAGCCGCGAGCGCCTTGCCCTTCTCGTCACGCACTTCGACCTGCGGATTGAGATCTTCTTTGTGCTCGATGACGACCGTGGCGATGCGGCCCGACGATTCGTCGAGTTCGCGCTTCACAGTGACACCGGGGATCATGTCCTTGAACGCCAGCGTGCCGCCCTTTTCGGAGAGCACGGGGATGTTGTAGGGATCCCACTGAGCAAGGACGGCACCTTTTTCGATCTTCTCACCGTCGCCGACATGAAGGAAGGAACCGACAACGATGTTGTAGTTTTCCAACTCACGATCATCGGCGTCGATGATTTGGATGGTGCCGGTCTTGTTGAGCACGATGGCGGCGCCGTCGGCAGTTTCCACGAGACGGAGGCCCTTGTATTTCACGGTGCCGCTGGCGCGGACGCGAATTTCAGGGGTCTTGAATCCGCCGGACGCCACGCCACCGATGTGGAACGTGCGCATGGTGAGCTGGGTGCCGGGCTCGCCGATGGACTGCGCGGCGATGATGCCGACGGAGTCGCCCTGCTTGGCGATGCGGTTGGTCGCGGGGTTGATGCCGTAGCTCTTCGCGTCGATGCCGTTGGGGCTGATCGACGTGAGAGGTGACATGACCTTAACGCGCTCGATACCGGAATCGACAATGCGGGTGGCGGCTTCTTCGCTGATGAGCTCGCCGGAGCCGACGAGCAGCTCGGACGGGTTGAGGGGGTTGTAAACGTCGTCGGAGGCGCAGCGGCCAACGATACGCTCGCGGAGAGGAACGATTTCGTCGTCACCTTCGAAGATCGCCTTCTTCCAAATACCATCGCGGGCACCGCAATCGGGCTCGGCAATGATGACGTCCATGGCCACGTCGCACAGCTTACGGGTGAGATAACCGGCGTCGGCGGTCTTCAGCGCGGTGTCGGCGAGACCCTTGCGGGCGCCGTGCGTCGAGATGAAGTATTCGAGAACGGTGAGACCTTCACGGAAGGACGACAGAATCGGGCGTTCGATGATTTCGCCGGAGGGCTTGGCCATCAGACCGCGGGTGCCGCACAGCTGGCGAACCTGCTGTTTGTTACCACGGGCACCGGAATCCATCATGATGTAAACCGGGTTAACCTCGGTGCGGCCATCGTTGTTTTCCAGCTTGGCGAACACGGCCTTCGCGATCTTGTCGGTGGCGCCGGTCCAGATATCGACGACCTTGTTGTAGCGCTCGCCGTCGGTGATGATGCCCTTATTGAACTGGGCCTCGACCTCGGCGATCTTCTTACGGGAATCGACCACGATGTCCTTCTTATCCTCGGGGATGATCATGTCATCGATACCGATGGAAATACCGGCCTGCATGGCGGTCTGGAAACCGAGCTCCTTCAACTTGTCGAGGGTCTCGACGGTGATGGTGTCACCGGCGACCTTGTAGGTGTTGAGGATGAGGTCACCCAGCTTGCCCTTGGGCACGGGGAAGTTCACGAAGCCGAGACCGGCGGGCCAGATCTGGTTAAAGATCACGCGGCCGACCGTCGTGCGGATGGTGTGTTTCTCGGAGTTACCGAATACAGTCTCGCGGCCGAGATCGGGATTCGGAACCTCGACCCAGTCGTGAACCTTCAGGGCGCCGTCCGCCTTGGCGAAGAGCACTTCCTGAAGGCCGGACAGGAGCGGCACATGAACACCCTTTTCAGGCTTCTTGCGCGGCTCGATGGTGAGGTAGTAGGCACCGAGAACGATGTCCTGCGAAGGCGTCAAGATCGGCTTGCCGGAAGACGGCGAGAAGATGTTGTTCGTCGCCATCATGAGGAGTTTGCACTCCATGACAGCCTCAAGGGACAACGGCACGTGGACGGCCATCTGGTCACCGTCGAAGTCGGCGTTGTAAGCCGTGCAGACGAGCGGGTGAACGCGGATCGCCTCGCCCTCGATGAGGACGGGCTCGAACGCCTGGATGGAGAGACGGTGAAGGGTCGGCGCGCGGTTCAGAAGAACCGGATGGCCCTTGGTCACTTCCTCAAGAATGTCCCAAACTTCGGGAGACTTTTTCTCGATCATCTTGCGGGCACCGCGGACGGTGTGCACGAAACCGAGTTCCTTGAGGCGCCGGATGATGAAGGGTTCGAAGAGAACCAGCGCCATCTTCTTGGGCAGACCGCATTGGCTGAGCTTGAGCTCAGGACCGATGACGATGACGGAGCGGCCGGAGTAATCGACGCGCTTGCCGAGCAAGTTTTGGCGGAAGCGGCCTTGCTTACCCTTGAGCATGTCCGAGAGGGACTTCAAGGGACGGTTGCCGGCGCCAGTGACGGGGCGACCATGACGGCCGTTGTCGAACAACGCATCAACAGCTTCCTGCAACATGCGCTTTTCGTTATGGATGATAACGTCAGGCGTCTTCAGCTGCATCAGATTCCGCAGACGATTATTGCGGTTGATGACGCGGCGGTAGAGATCGTTGAGATCGGAGGTGGCGAAACGGCCGCCTTCGAGAGGAACGAGAGGACGCAGATCGGGCGGGATCACGGGTAACACTTCGAGTACCATCCACTCAGGACGGGAGTTCGAATGGATGAAACCTTGGATGACCTTGAGACGCTTCGAGAGCTTCTTTTTGATCTGCTTGGACTTGGTGGCGCGCATCTGCTCCTGGAGCTCGGCGACGGTCGCTTCCATGTCGGTCTTCGCGAGGCAGTCACGAACGGCCTCGGCGCCCATCTTGGCGACGAAGGAGTCGTCACCGTATTCGTCAAGAGCCTGACGATACTCGGTGTCGGTGAGGAGCTGCTTGAGTTCAAGCGGGGTCTTGCCCGGGTCGACGACCATGTAGTTCTCGTAGTAGATCACGCGCTCGAGAGAGCGGGCGGTCATGTCGAGGAGGAGGCCGAGACGGCTCGGCATGCTCTTCAAGAACCAGATATGGGAAACCGGCACGGCCAGCTCGATGTGGCCCATACGCTCGCGACGGACGCGGGCGATGGTCACTTCAACGCCACAGCGATCGCAGACGACGTCCTTGTATTTGATGCGCTTGTATTTTCCGCAGGCGCACTCGTAGTCGCGCACCGGTCCGAAGATCTTTTGGCAGAAAAGACCGCCCGGCTCGGGCTTGAAGGTGCGGTAGTTGATCGTCTCGGGATTCTTCACCTCGCCCTTGGACCATGCACGGATGGTTTCGGGCGAAGAGACGGTGATGGAAACGCAGTCAAACGGGCTCTCGTCTAGACCGAGTGCAGCGCGAGTTTCTTCGCGGGCGCCGGCGGCAACTTCGTTGGGTTGGATGCTCATTGAGTTAATTCCCTGATTTTTTCGTTAAAAGAATAAGAAGCAGACCTCGCTCAGGCGGTGAGACCGCCGAGCGCGTCGCGTTTGTTGAGCTTGATGTCCAAGCCGAGGGACTGGATTTCCTTGATCAACACGTTAAAGGACTCGGGCGTGCCCGCGACCAGCGTGTTGTCGCCCTTGACGAGCGACTCGTAGATCTTGGTGCGGCCCTGCACGTCGTCGGACTTGACGGTGAGCAACTCCTGGAGGGTATGCGCCGCGCCGTAAGCTTCGAGCGCCCACACTTCCATTTCGCCGAAACGCTGACCGCCGTATTGGGCTTTGCCGCCCAACGGCTGCTGCGTGACGAGGGAGTAAGGACCGACCGCACGGGCGTGAATCTTGTGCGAGACAAGATGGTTCAGCTTCATCATGTAGATGTAGCCGACCACGACCTGCTGATCGATCTTCTCACCGGTGCGACCGTCGAAGAGAACGCTCTTACCCGTGGTGGGCAGACCGGCTTCCTTGAGATATTCACGGACGCGTTTTTCGGGGATACCGTCGAACACGGGCGTGGCGACCTTCATGCCGAGCTTGGAGCAAGCCCAGCCAAGGTGCGTCTCAAGAACCTGGCCCACGTTCATGCGCGAAGGCACGCCGAGGGGGTTCAGACAGATTTCGACCGGCGTGCCGTCCGGAAGGAACGGCATGTCGGCCTCGGGAACGATCTTGGCGACCACACCCTTGTTGCCGTGACGACCGGCCATCTTGTCACCGACCTCGAGCTTGTGCTTGGTGGCGATGTAGACCTTGACCTGCTTGATCGCGCCGTTGCCGTTGTCTTCACCGGCCTCGATGCTGTTGATCTTGCGCTCACGGTCGGTTTCCAGCTCGTCGAACTTCGACTGGTAGGAACCGATGATCTCCATGATCTTGATACGAACCGGAGACGGATCGATTTCGACGTGTTTGGAGACGGCGGCGAGCTTGCGGAGAAGCGTTTTGGTGATCTTGCGGTTGGCAGGGATGATGATCTCGTTCGTCTCGCCGTTGATGACGTCGAGCGGGATCTTCTCACCGAGGAGGATGTTGGACAGCGCCTCGGTCAGACCTTCGCGCAGCTTGTCCATCTGGGTCTTGTAATCTTCCTGGATCTGCTTGGCCTGGCGGCGGCGATCAGAAGGAGAAAGCTTCTCCTTCTCGAAATCAACGCGGCTGGAGACCTTGACGTCCATGATGATGCCGGCGACGCCGGAGGGCACCACGAGCGAGGTGTCCTTAACATCGGCGGCTTTCTCACCGAAGATCGCGCGGAGGAGCTTTTCTTCGGGAGCGAGTTCGGTTTCGGACTTCGGAGTGATCTTGCCGACGAGGATGTCGCCAGGCTTCACTTCGGCACCGATGCGGATAACGCCATTGTGGTCGAGGTTTTTGAGAGCCTCTTCGCCAACGTTCGGAATATCGCGGGTGATTTCTTCCGGCCCGAGCTTGGTGTCACGAGCGGTGACTTCAAATTCCTGAATGTGGATCGAGGTGAAGGTATCGTTCTTGAGCGCCTTTTCGGAGATCAGGATAGCGTCTTCGAAGTTGTAACCGTTCCACGGCATGAACGCGACGAGCACGTTGCGGCCGAGGGCCATCTCGCCCTTTTCGGTCGAAGGACCGTCGGCGATGATGTCACCGATCTTGATCTTCTGACCTTTGTCGACGATCGGCTTCTGGTTGAAGCAGGTGCCGGCATTCGAGCGCATGAACTTGCGGAGTTCATACACGATGACGCCGTTCTTCGGATCGCTCTTGGGGCTCTTGTCGAAGTTGCGGGGAAGCTCGCCGTCCTTGGTGACGACGATGCTCTTCGCATCAACATAGGCGACGATGCCGGACTCTTCGGCGACGACGACGATCTTGGAGTCGCGGGCGACGCGCTCTTCGATACCGGTGCCGACGAACGGCGACTCGGCCTGCAGAAGGGGCACGCCTTGGCGTTGCATGTTGGCTCCCATCAGCGCGCGATTGGCGTCGTCGTGCTCAAGGAACGGAATCATGCCGGCCGCGATCGAGATGACCTGCTTGGGCGAAACGTCCATGTAGTGGACTTCGGAAGCGGATACTTCGAGGAACTCGCCGTCCTGACGGACGGTGACCTTGCCCACGAAGTGGTTCTTGTCGTCGAGCTCGGAGTTGGCCTGGGCGATGATCTTGGCCTCTTCCTGGTCGGCGGTGAGATAGTCGATCTTGTCGGTGACCTTGCCATCCTTGACCTGACGGTAGGGCGTCTCGATGAAACCAAACTCGTTGACGCGAGCGTAGGTCGAGAGGGAGTTGATCAGACCGATGTTCGGACCTTCAGGCGTCTCGATCGGACAAATACGGCCGTAGTGGGACGGGTGAACGTCACGCACTTCAAAGCCGGCGCGCTCACGGTTAAGACCGCCCGGCCCGAGCGCGGAGAGACGACGCTTGTGCGTGACCTCGGCGAGGGGGTTGATCTGGTCCATGAACTGCGAGAGCTGCGAACGGGCGAAGAAGTCGCGGATGACCGTCGTCAGTGCCTTCGGGTTGATCAACTTTTGGGGTGTGATCGAATCGACGGACTGGTCATACATGGTCATGCGCTCGCGAACGAGACGCTCCGTGCGGGAGAGACCGACGCGGCACTGGTTGGCGAGGAGCTCTCCTACGGTGCGGACGCGACGGGAACCGAGGTGATCGATGTCGTCCACAACACCCTCGCCACGCTTGAGGCGAACGAGATACTTGGTGGCTGCGGTAACGTCGCCGGACTCGAGGATGCGCTGCTCAAGGTCAACCTTGAGACCGAGCTTCTGGTTGATCTTGTAGCGGCCGACGCGACCGAGATCGTAACGCTTCGGATCGAAGAACAGGCGCTTGAGGAGAGCCTTCGCGTTGGCGGTGGTGGGAGGCTCGCCTGGGCGGAGACGCTTGTAGATTTCCTTGAGGGCTTCCTCTTCGTTGCGGGTCGGGTCCTTCTTGAGGGCGCGGATGATGGCGCCTTCATCGGACGACGTGTCGATCACACGGATCGAGGTGATGTCGTGCTTCTCGAAGGTGCGCACGATCTGCTTCGTGAGAGGTTCAAAGGCGCGGGCAAGCACGACACCCTTCTGGGCGTCGATGGCGTCTTCAACGAGCACGAGCGTGGAAACATTCTCGAGATCGAGAGCCTTGGAGACCTTGAGATCCTTGATCTCATAAAAGAGGTTCAGGATGTCGATGTCGGAGCTGTAGCCGATGGAACGGAGCAGCGTCGTGATGAGGAACTTGCGACGACGACGGCGACGGTCGAGATAAACGTAGAGAAGGTCGTTGTTGTCGAACTGGACCTCAAGCCAGGTGCCACGGTCGGGAATGATGCGGAAGGAGTGGAGCGGCTTGCCGTTGGCATGGGGCGTCACTTCGAAGGCGATGCCGGGCGAACGGTGGAGCTGGGATACGACGACGCGCTCGGCGCCGTTGATGATGAAGGAGCCGCGCTCGGTCACCATGGGGATCTCACCCATGTAGATCTCCTCGTCCTTGATGAAGTCTTCCTCGCGGAGGCGGAGCTTCACATAGAGGGGCACCGAGTAGGTGATGCCTTCGCGGATGCACTCGATCTCGGAGCTCTTGGGCTCGCCGAGGGTATAGGAAACGTATTCCAACACGAGGCGCGCGTCGTAGGACTCGATGGGGAACACCTCGCGGAAGACGGCCTCAAGGCCCTGGGGCTTGCGCTGCTTCTCGGGGATGCCCTTTTGCAGGAAGTCGAGATACGAAGTGATCTGGATCTCGATCAGGTTCGGCGGAACGATGACTTCACGGAGCTTGCCGAAGTTGATGCGGTCGGAGTGATTGCGAACGGCCATGGAATTTCCCGGTTAAATGGAGAGGAGAAGCGGAGGTCGCGCGGTTAAGCGCGTAAAAACTGAGGCACGCCACCCGGAAGGACGGCGGCGGAAACGATACTAAAGAACGAAACGGAAAAAGGCAAAGGACAGGCCGCGCGGAAGCACGGCCTGTCCAGAATCTGAAAGAAGATATGCGTGGTTGAACGCCAAGTGTTTACTTGAGTTCGACTTTGGCGCCAGCGGCCTCGAGCTTCTTCTTGATGTCTTCGGCGTCGGCCTTGGAAGCGCCTTCCTTGACGGGCTTGGGAGCGCCTTCAACGAGGTCCTTGGCTTCCTTGAGGCCCAGGCCGGTGATGGCGCGGACTTCCTTGATGACGCCGATCTTGTTCGCGCCGGCCTCGACGAGGACGACGTTGAACTCGGTCTTCTCCTCGGCGGGAGCGGCACCGGCGGCAGCGCCACCCGCAGGAGCGGCGGCGACGGCGGCGGCGGCGGAAACGCCCCACTTGCCTTCGAGGTCTTTAACGAGGGCAGCGAGGTCGAGAACGGTCTGGGCGGACAGCCACTCGATAACTTGGTCTTTGGTGATGTTGCTCATGGTATTAACTTCCTGAGGTGACTAGCGGTTTCGAAAAGTGAAACGCGTTTAAGAGACGTATCCCCTAGCCGGACTCTTTGGATTTTTTGGCTTTTCGGATGCGACAGCCGAGGCCACCGCATCCTCAAAATTGGGTTATGGTTGGTTGGATTAGGCGGCGGGCTGTTCTTTTTTGACCTTGGCGTCGAGAACGCGGACAAAAGCACCGGCGTTGCTGGTGAGCAGGCCGAGGAACTGCGAGCGCAGCGCATCGAAAGAAGGAAGATCAGCCATGACCGAGAGGTCTTTGGCGGAAAAAACCTTCTTGGAAAGAACGCCGACCTTGACCTCAAGCTTCTGCTTCGAATCGAAGAATTTCTTGAGGATCTTGGCGACGGCCGCAGGGTTTTTGCCACCGACGAGGATGGCCGTGGGGCCAGCCAACGTGGAGGCTTCGAACTCGGGCAGACCGAGAGCCTTGGCGGCCACGCGGAGGGAGCTGTTCTTGACGACGTGGAACTCGGCGTTCTCGACAGCGAGGCTGGCGCGGAGCTCGGCGACGTCGGAAACGGTCACCTTGGTGAAGTTGGCGAGAATAACGTAATCGGACTTCTTGAGGTGCGTCTCGACTTCGCTGATAAGGTATTGTTTTTCGGCTCTCATGGTATGGATTCCGATTAGTATTTGCTGTATTCGGTCGAGGCGACACGAACGCCGGGGCTCATCGAGGACGAGATGGCGATGGTCTTGATGTAGTTGCCCTTGAAAGCGGAAGGCTTGGCCTTGCTGATGGCTTCGAGAACGGTCTGGGCGTTCTCGAGGAGCTGGGCAGAGGTGAAGGAGCGTTTGCCGATGCCGACGCCGATATTGGCGGCCTTGTCCATCTTGAACTCCACACGGCCAGCCTTGACGGCCTTGATGCCAGCGGGGATGTCGTCGGTGACGGTGCCGGACTTCGGATTGGGCATGAGACCCTTGGGACCGAGGACGCGAGCGAGCGTGCGAACCTGCTTCATGGCTTCGGTCGTCGAAATGGCGACGTCGAAGTCGAGCCAGCCTTCGCTGACTTTCTTCATGAGATCGGCGAGGCCGGCTTCGTCGGCACCAGCCTTGAGGGCGACCTCAGGGGAATCGGTGAAAACGATCACGCGGACCTTCTTGCCGGAGCCATTGGGCAACGGGGTGGTGCCACGCACCATCTGGTCGCCTTGCGAGGCGTCGACGCCGAGGCGGACGGAAAGCTCGACCGTCTCGTCGAACTTCGCCTTCGGGAATTTGGAAAGGACTTCCATGGCTTCAGCCAGAGGATAACCCTTTGTGAGATCAGCGGCGGTGACGGCGCTGCGGTAGCGTTTGCTTTGTTTTACGGGCATTGATGACTCCTTGCGGTGCGAACGTCCTTGGAAGGACTCCCGCGGTGAGTTGGTTTATGTGACGGGAAAATTAATCGACGACTTCGATGCCCATGTTGCGGGCGGTGCCGGCGATGATCTTGATACCGGCGGCCTCATCCTTCGCGTTCATGTCGGCCTTCTTGAGCTTCCAGATTTCGGCGAGCTGCTTGGTGGTGACTTTGCCGACCTTGTCCTGGTTGGGCTTGGCCGAACCGGAAGCGATGTTGGCGGCCTTCTTAAGAAGAACCGAAGCGGGCGGGGATTTGAGGATGAAGGTGAAGCTCTTGTCCGAGTAGACCGTGATGACGACCGGCAGAATCATGCCGTTCTGGTCCTTGGTCTTGGCGTTGAATTCTTTGCAGAACGCCATGATGTTGACGCCTTGGGCGCCGAGCGCGGGACCGACGGGAGGCGCGGGATTGGCGGCGCCGGCGGGCAGTTGGAGGCGGATGTAACCTTGGATCTTCTTGGCCATGTGAGTAAAGGAGCGGGTTTTGAGTTTTAAATACGAATGAAGGCAGGTTTAGAGAGGGCGTCGTCTCACTCAGTGAGGCGCTGCACCTGCCAATATTCGAGCTCGACCGGGGTGAACCGGCCGAAAATGGAGACGGAAATCTTGAGTTTGCCACGGGCGGGATCGATCTCATCGATGCGGCCGGTGAGGTTGGCAAAGGCTCCGTCGGTGATCTTGACCTCTTCGCCGATTTCGTAGGAGACCTTGGGCACTTCCTTGCCGTTGGCCTCTTCGATGCGGGCCTTGATCTCGTCAATCTCGGTCTGGCGCAGGGCCGCGGGTGTTTCGCCGCCTACAAAGCCGATGACGCCGGCGACTTCCTTGACGAAATACCATGGTTTGTTGATCAGGCGCTTCTCTTCAAAGAGACGCATCTGGATAAACACGTAGCCCGGGTAAAGCTTGCGGGTCTTGGTGCTCTTTTTGCCGTTTTTGACTTCGGAAACGACCTCGGTGGGCAGCAGCACTTCGAAGACATAGTCATCGAGTTCTTCCACGGTTTTGAATTTCTCAATGTAGGCCTTCACCTTGTTCTCCTGGCCGGAGAGGGTGTGGAGGGCGAACCATTGGACGCCGGCGGGCGTAGTCGTTTGAGTGGACATGAGCGGCAAAAAGCGGGGGGTTAGCTGACCCAGGATGTGAACAGGTCGACGACTTGGTAGAGCGAGAAATCGCTGATGCTGGTAAACACACCGAGGATGACAGCGGCCACGATCACCACGATCGTAGAGTCGAACAGTTCCTTGCGAGTCGGCCACGTGGCCTTCTTGAGCTCATCGAGCATCTCGCCAAAGAAAATACGGGTGCTACGGAACGGGTTTTTCATTTCAGTAAACTTGGCAGGCGCGGAGGGAATCGAACCCCCAACCAACGGTTTTGGAGACCGCTACTCTACCAATTGAGCTACACGCCTGTAAGGTGGGTTTTTAGACGACGCAGCCGAGGCCCTTTTTACGAGGCCTCGGCGACGGGTCCAAACTGGTTTCGATGAATGTTATTCGATGATCTCGGTGATACGACCGGCACCGATGGTGCGGCCGCCTTCGCGGATGGCGAAGCGCTGGGCTTTCTCCATGGCGATGGGAACGATCAGATCGATTTCAACGGAAATGTTGTCACCGGGCATGATCATTTCGACACCCTTGGGGAGGTTGACGATGCCAGTCACGTCCGTGGTGCGGAAGTAGAACTGGGGGCGGTAGCCGTTGAAGAAGGGGGTGTGACGGCCGCCCTCTTCCTTGGAGAGAACGTAGATCTCGGCCTTGGCCTTCTTGTGCGGGGTGATGGACTTTGGAGCGGCGAGAACCTGGCCGCGCTCGATGGCTTCCTTGTCGATACCACGGAGGAGGATGCCGACGTTGTCGCCAGCCTGACCGGAGTCGAGGAGCTTGCGGAACATTTCGATACCGGTCACGACGGAGGTGACGGTGTCCTTGAGGCCGACGATCTCGATGGTGTCGTTAACCTTGATGACACCGCGCTCGATACGACCGGTGGCGACGGTGCCGCGGCCGGTGATCGAGAACACGTCTTCAACAGACATCAGGAAGGGCTTGTCCATCTCGCGAGCAGGCTCGGGGATGTCCTTGTCGATCGCGTCCATGAGGGCGGTGATCGCGGCGTTACCCTCGGGCTTGTCTTCGAGAGCGGCGGTGGCGGAACCACGGACGATCGTGGCGTTGTCGCCGTCGAATTGGTATTTGGAGAGGAGCTCGCGGATTTCCATCTCAACGAGGTCGAGGAGCTCGGCGTCGTCGATGAGGTCAACCTTGTTGAGCCAGACAACGATCTTCGGAACGCCCACCTGACGGGCGAGAAGGATGTGCTCGCGGGTCTGGGGCATCGGGCCGTCAGCAGCGGAGACCACGAGGATCGCGCCGTCCATCTGGGCGGCACCGGTGATCATGTTCTTGACGAAGTCGGCGTGGCCAGGGCAATCGACGTGGGCGTAGTGGCGCTTTTCCGTCTGATATTCGACGTGGGCAACCGAGATGGTGACGATCTTGGAGGCGTCACGAACGGTGCCGCCCTTGGCGATATCCGCGTAGGTCTTGACCTCGGCGAGGCCCTTGCGCGCCTGAACGGCGAGAATCGCGGTCGTCGTGGTGGTTTTACCGTGGTCGACGTGGCCGATGGTGCCAACGTTTACGTGCGGTTTGTTGCGTTCGAATGTGCCTTTAGCCATATGGGTTGTAGACGATTGTTATACTGTAGGAAGGAAGATGTGTTTGATGATTTTTGAGTTTTACGTCGTAAATCACACGACGTTGACCTGGAGCCCAGAACCGGATTCGAACCGGCGACCTCGTCCTTACCAAGGACGTGCTCTACCAACTGAGCTATCTGGGCATAACTAGGAAAGGTCAAAAAACGAGAAAAGGAGCGGTGACCGTGACTCTCTGATTTTGGCCCGTCAACTGCATTTTTGGGCTTTTTCAACGAAAAACTACGGGCCGATCCGAAAGGTGTAAAAACCGGGGGGCAACCGATCCCCCACCCGCACCGTCCGGGTCAGTTGAGCACTGAAATAATCATCCACCACATCCGATCCGGAACTGACGGTCACAGCCAGATCACCGACCAATCCGAAACTGGAAACGGCCCCCAACAACTCCATCGGCTGCCAATCAGCCTCGGGGCGGTTGACCGTCTCCGGCAAAGACAGGGTCAAAACGACCCGGTTATCCACACTCCTGACCGCCTCCAGATAACCAGCACGCGGCGGCAGTTGTTTGCCCACATCATCAGTCCTGCCCATGGCCAGAGGGACTTCACGACGATTGGAGAGCGTCAAACCCTGCACCGGACCGGCCGGCACAGCCACTATGGGGGGGAAGGTTATATTGTCTTTATCCGGACTAAACACGAGTCGAGGCGCCAAATCCGAAAATGGACCACTCGCATTGGCCTGATCTCCGAATGATACCATTTTTTGCCCACTGTTCATGGGTGTGGGCAAAAACAATGGGGTTGGATCGTAAGCCGCCAACTGTTCAGCCAGCACGTCGGACTTGGAATCGGAATCAGGCCTCGTAAAACCCAGAATCGGCATGGGCGCACCCGTCTTGACCGCCGGAATCACCGCCGGAATCTGCAGCCACGCCACCACACCAACAACCAGCACGGCCGCGGCCGCACTGACAGGGATCCAGGGAAAGCGCTGCTTCACCTTCATGGTTCATTTGGCCGGAGACGGCACGATCGCAGAGGGTTCGGCGGCGATTTGCACCGACTTAAACCCGGCCTGTCGGGCCATTTCGTAAATATCCGTGAGATCCTTGGTGCTCAGGGATGCATCGGCTTGGACCAGCAACCTCAAATCCGCATGCCCCTTCGCCCGTTCAACCAGCCAACGGCTCAGACCGGCCGAGTCCACCTTCGCACCTTCGACGAAGGCGAGGTCGGGCCCCTTGACCGCGATCACCACATCTGTGGCGACAGCCCCCATCAAAGCCGCGTCCGCCGTCGGCACTGTAAAATCAACACCCAATCCGGGTGACAGCACAAAGCGCGAACCAAACAACGCAAACATCAGCGCAATCAGGCCCGCGTTCACGAAGAAGAGAAAATCAAAACTGCGCGGCGCAGGCCGCAGCCGGGACGAAAGATCGAGCGGACGCGTGATCATGATTCTTCGGCGACCACGGATGTTTTCGGCGCGCCCTCAGCCCGGCGGTAATCTATCAAAAGGTAACGCATGATCTCATTACCCGCCCACTCGATGTCGCGCACCAGCGATCGCACGCGACCATGCAGAAAATGATAGGCCAGATGCGCGGGTATCGCGACAATGAGGCTTCCGGCAGTGGCCAGCAAAGCCTGCCACATCCCCACGGAAAGCGCATGCGCCGTCGCATACTGGCCACCTTGCATGAAATCGTAAAAGGTCGTGGCCATACCCAGCACGGTGCCGAGCAACCCCACCAACGGCGCGACCTGTGCGATGGCCGCGATGGACCCGAGCCGGCGCTCCAGCGCGGGCAGCTCCACCACGGCAGCCTCTTGCACGGCGTAGCGCATACGCGTCTCATCGTCATGCGCGTGGATCAGCGCGGCCTTCACGACAGCCGCCACGGGACCGGGCGTTTCTTCGCACAGGGTCAGCGCCTCGACGATACGACGTTTTGTCAGGATGTTTTTAATACCATCCACAAACGCAGTGGAGCGGATCTGCCCGCGGTGCAGATAAAATGTGCGCTCAATGAAGAGCACGAGCGCGATCACGGCCATGATCACGAGCACCCACATCATGGGGCCGCCACGGGCCAGAAGGTTAAGGTCAAACGGAGACATACAGGAAAGGGTTAGAGGTGGTTTAACCGGCGGGGTAAACGCCTAATTGGACAGCATAGACGGATCATGGTTTTCCCCCCACACGAATAAAGCTTTCGCGCGCCAGTTTTGCGAAGGGCAGGTTCTTGCGGAGGATGAGATCATAGGCATTGCGGGCCTGTTCCTGCTTTTGTTGCTGCGCGTAGAGATCACCCAAACGCAAAAGGGTTCGCGCCGTCCAATAGCGACCCTGAACGCCAAGTTGAGCCGCCTGGGTGTCATCCAGCAAAAACGTGGTCACAAGCGTCCACCAGACATCGCGGGCGCGCATCAGGTCGTCCGGCTTTCCGCGCGCGGCATAAAGATCACCCAGTTGAAAAGAAGCTTCAACGCGCATATCGGCCGACGCAGTGGGCAGCTCCTGAATACGCTCGTAGATTGTGGCCGCGCTTTCAAAATGCGAAACGTCGGACGGACCTATCTGTGCGCGATGACATGCCGCCAGCGCCATCTCGGCCGAAAGCACGCCGGAATTTTGCGCATAGTTATTGAGCAGAAACTCATAAACCTGCTGGGCGGGGCCAAACTGGTTCAAACGACGAAGCAGGTCTCCCTGCTTGAGCCGCGCGGCAAACACCAGCGGACTCTGCGGATAGTCTTTGCTGATGCCCTCCAAAATCGTGTAGGCTTCCTTGTAATACTTATCTTCGCCCCGTCTTTCCGCATAGAGCGCCGCGCGGTAGAGCGCATAGGTCGCGTAGTTCTGTTGCTTGGACTTGTCGGCCAGCACGGTGCGCTTCTGCAACATGTCCGCCAGTTTGATCAACCGGGCCTGCGCCTCGCTCAGATTATTCTTGGCTCCATAATAGTCCGCCTCGTCGACGTAGGAATACATGGCGGCGTCCGTCGCCGGAAAATCATTCCGCAACGCTTGCAGCAACGCCAACGCGACCTCCGGGCGATCGAGCATGAAATCTGCCTTGGCCTGCAACAGGCGCGTGCTCGCCTCGACCTGGGCGCGCAACGGCTGCTTCAACCCGTCGAGCGTGCCGGCCAGAGCCTTCGCAATATCCAGTGTTTTTTCAGGCATGCCGGCGTCCAGCGCCAGCCGGGCCTGCAACCAGGCCAGTCTCACGCGCAATTCGGGGGGCAACGTCGCCACGGCCGGACTGGTAAAAGCCATCAACCGGTTCACGCGCGCAAGAGCGTCGCCCGTGCGATCCGCCACCTCGAAGGCCTTGGAAAGCGTCCATTCGGACTGCCAGCGGTCGATCACGTCGAAACGCGAATCACGCTCAAAAGCATCCAGCAAAGTCTGCGCCTCATCGAGTCGCCCGCCTTCGATCTCCGACCGCACGCGCTGCGCCATGAGCAATCCGGCGGTCACCCCGGCGGGGATGTCGCCGAGCGCATCTGCATAGGCGTCATCCGCACTTCTGAAATCCCCCGCGCTGAAATACGCCTCGGCAACCAAAACCCCGAGAGAAGACTTTAAATCTCCCGGCGGCAGCAAAGCCTTTGACTGCATCGCATAATCGGCCGCGCTACGGTAGCGGCGCTGCTCCCAGGCGGAACTCGCCAGCACCCCAAGTGCAGCCGGTTTTAAAGGGGAACCGGGAAACTTCGCCAGCAACTCCTTGGCGGCGGATTCGGCATGCACGTAGTGCTGTTGTCGGCCGCTTTCGTCCGAGGGTGTCTTGTCGGCCAGTGCCAACTGAGCACGAACCAGCAGGATGTCCTCCAAAATCGGGTGCGGCGGTGTAAGCGCGCTCAGTTTTTCAAGTGTATCCAGAAAGCTTCCGATCGTCTGGCCGTCGGCCGCGCTTCGCGCCAATAGCTGCAAGGCCACCCGCTGCAAATCCGGGTCGGCCGCTCCCGCCAGCAATTCCTCCAACGCCTTCCGCCCCGACTGATTACGGGCGCCATCCACAAGGCCGAGCAACAACCGGAAATCATCGCCCGCCGCTCTCTCGCCCGCCGGCAACGCGCCCAGCTGCACGTTCAGATAGGCGACCGCCTCATCCGTCTTTCCTAGCGCGGCAAGGCCCACGGCGTATTGCCGCGCGAAGGCATACCCCACGTTGCGCCCCTGATAACGGTCCGCGTTCTGACGCAGCACCGACACCTGTGCCTCGGTGACGTCACCCAGACCCAGCCGCGCCTGCTCCCGCGCGAGCACGAAATGCGCCCGCTGAAAATCAGAAACCGCCGCCAACGACGCCTGCTGATAGGCATCGCGCGCCTTTGAAAAATCGCCCGATGCGTCTGCCAGTTGTCCCTGCAAAAAATAGAACCATCCGCGATCCGCCGCCGCGAGATCATCGGGCTTGATCGCCGCGAGCGCGGCCTTCGCCACATCAGGCTTTTTGTTGCGCATCGCGATCAACCCCGCCCGCACATGGTAGGCTGCGCCGGGCAGCCCGGAATATCGCTGCAACGCCTTCGCCGCATCATCCGTGCGCCCGTCGTCGAGCAGCGCCGACACCAGATCGACAACGAGTCCGTTACGGTCTTCTCCGACCGGCTGAGGCGTGTCCAGAAGGCGGGAGAAAAGCTCGGCTGCAATCCCCGGAAACCCCAGTTCAAGGGCCCGACGCGCAGCGGCAAATGTCCGCAATCCCTCGCACGGCGCAACCGACGATTCCGCCTCTGAAACAAAGGGGGCGGCCACGGCCTGGGGATCGGCGGCGCGCATCGCAGGCGCGCTGGCAAGCAGCAGGAAAATAAGCAGGGTTCGGAACGACATGCGTCCCGGAACCATGCGGTGCGGACAGGAAACAATCAACCGCGTTGTAACAAGTTCCGCCTCGCGCCTGAGGGCACCCGACACAAAATCAGGGGTCTCAACTCCCCTCATCCACCATGATCCCAACTCTCATCACCCTTGGCATCCTTCTTCTGATCGCGGTCGTCATCGGCCTCTGGGTCACCGGTATCTACAACTCCCTCGTCGGCCTGCGCAACCGCTTCAAAAACGCCTATGCGCAGATCGATGTGCAGCTGAAGCGCCGCTACGACCTCATCCCTAATCTGGTCGAAACCGCCAAGGGCTACATGAAGCACGAGAGCACCACGCTCGAAGCCGTCATCAAGGCCCGCAACATCGCCGCCGCCGCCGCGCAGACCGCCGCCGCCAACCCCGCCGATGCCAACGCCATGAAAGGCCTGCTCTCCGCCGAATCCGGCCTCGGCGGCGCGCTCTCCCGGCTCATGGTCGTCTCCGAGCAATACCCCGATCTCAAGGCCAACCAAAACATGATGCAGCTCACCGAGGAACTCACCTCGACCGAGAACAAAGTCTCCTTCGCCCGTCAGGCCTACAACGACAGCGTCATGACCTACAATACCACCCGCGAAGTCTTCCCGAACGTCATCTTCGCCGGCATGTTTGGTTTCCTGCCCGCCGAACTCTTTAAAATTGAAGACCCCACCGAACGCGACGCACCCAAGGTTCAATTCACCTGATCGTCCGTCCGACCGCCTTGCTTACTTTATGGAAACCATGAGCATCGACCAAGCCGCCGGCTTCTTCGGCGGATTCGCGTTCAGCCTGCTCGCGCTTCTCGCCTTCTTCGCGACTCTCGGCCTTCTTCTGAGCATATTCTGGGTGTGGATGCTCGTGGATTGCGCCAACGCCCCCATGCCCTCGGGCGACAAAACCGCCTGGATACTCATCCTCTTGTTTACCCACATACTCGGCGCGATTCTTTATTATTTTATTCCGCGCCGCGATCGTCTGCGCGTGACATCGCCTTTTGTCGCCCCGCCGGCCACACCCCCGGCCGCCAGTTAGCCCATGGATTTTTTCGAGGCCCAGGCCCGCGCCAAAAAACGCACCTCCCGGCTCGTCGTGCTGTTTGCATTCGCCGTGCTCGGCGTCATCGCCGCCAGCTATATTGCGGCGATTGCCGGCCTGTCCTATACCAGCCCTGGGCAACCTTGGTGGGATCCTCAGGTTCTGGCTTTTATTGCGCTGGGCACGCTCGTGCTCGTCGGCCTCGCCTCGGCCTTCAAATGGTTCCAGCTCCGCGACGGCGGTCGTGCTGTGGCGGAGATGGTTGGCGGCCGTCGCGTGGATCCTCAGACGATCAACCTGAAAGAGCGCCAGCTGCTCAACGTCGTCGAGGAAATGGCCATCGCCTCCGGCGTGCCCATGCCCTCCGTCTATGTCCTGCCCGACGAGGAGGGCATCAACGCCTTTGCCGCCGGCCTTACCACCAGCGACGCCGTCGTGGCCGTGACCGACGGCACTCTGCAAAAACTCACCCGCGATGAGTTGCAGGGCGTCGTCGCCCACGAATTCAGCCACATTCTCAACGGCGACATGCGGCTCAACCTCAAGATCACCGCCATCGTCTTCGGCATCCTCGTGATCGGCCTCATCGGTCGCGGCATCATCTACAATCTTCGCTTCACCCGCGTCCGCTCCGGCAACAACAAGAACGGCGGCGGCGCCATCATCGCCATTCTCGGGGCCGGCCTCGCGCTGCTCTTGATCGGTTACGCCGGCTACTTCTTCGGACGCCTCATTCAAGCCGCCGTATCGCGCCAACGCGAATTCCTCGCCGATGCCTCCGCCGTGCAGTTCACCCGCAACCCCGGCGGCATCACCGGCGCCCTCAAAAAAATCGGCGGCTTCGCCCTGGGCTCCAGTCTCCAGTCCACAAAAAGCGCCCAGATCGGCCACTTCTTCTTTGCCCAGGGATTTCGTTCCAATTTCGGCGGCCTCTGGGCCACGCATCCGCCGCTTGGTGAACGCATCCAGGCCATCGACCCGTCCTTTGACGGCAAATATTTCAACCCGCCCGAAGTCGTCGACGTCGCCCATAAATCATGGTCCGAAGCAACCAACGACGTTTCGGCACCGCTCAGTGGTTTCGCTCCAACGAAACCATCCCCCTCCTCCGCAGGCCATGCCCACGCCATCGTCACCTCGGTCGGCACGCTTACGGCGGCCAATGTCGCCAACGCCCAGACCCTTCTGGACAATGCTCCGGCCGTCCTCCGCGAAGCCGTTCGCTCGCCATCAACCGCCAGCGCGCTCATCTGCGGACTGCTCCTTGACACCGCCCCGGATCAACGCGCGCGCCAACAAACCCTCATTCAGCAACACGGTGGCCCCATTCTCGCCGCCGCCGTCGCCACGCTCGATCCCGCCATCCGCTCGCTGAGCCCCGAGGCCCGCCTGCCGCTCGTCCTGCTCTCCCTGCCCGCGCTGCACGATCTGCCGTCCGCCGAACTCGACGGCCTCCTCGACACACTCGACGAACTCGTCCACGCCGACGGCCGCGTCACCACCTTCGAGTTCGCCCTGCAAAAAGTCCTCTCCCATCACCTTGCGCTCGGCAAAGCCCCTCACGCGCCCGGCGACGAAATTTATTCTTTCGAAGCCGTTGATCGCGAGATCGCCCTCGTGTTGTCCGCCCTCGCCCGCGCCTCCGCCGATGACGAAGCCGGTGCGGCCCACGCCTTCGCCGCCGGCGCCAATCAACTCAGACTTCTCGAAGGTCATCTCGTCCTTTTATCGCCAGCCGAGTGCAGCTTCGAGCAACTCGATGCCGCACTCGACCGTCTCGCCCAAGGCTCACTCCCCATCAAGCAACGTCTGCTCACCGCCAGCGCGCATGTCATCACCGCCGACGGCACCGTGCGCGTGGGCGAAGTCGAGTTGCTCCGCGCCTTCGCTTCGGCTCTCGACTGCCCCATGCCCGCCCTCGCCGCCTGATCGCCGTCGGGCCCCGCCTATTCATCCGAAAAGCAAAAAGTCCCGCTTGCTGCGGGCACCAGCCGGCTTTTGCTTGGCGCATGGCTGAATCATCAAGCCCGCAAGTTTCCGTATCCGAAAAGGAGCGTCTTGAGGCACTACGTTCTTACCAAATACTGGATACGCCGCTCGAGGAACAATACGATGACCTGGTCACCCTTGCCGCCCAGATTTGCGACATGCCCATGGCTTCGATCACGCTCGTCGACGAAACCCGCCAATGGTTCAAGGCCAGCATCGGATTCAAGGATCGTGAAACCCCGCGCGCCATTTCCTTCTGTTCACGTGCCATCGCCCAAAAAGAAGAGGATCTTTTCATCGTGGGTGATGCCCGCCACGACCCCCGCTTTCGCGACTTTCCCAATGTCACCGGCGATCCCAACATAGGCTTTTATGCCGGCGCCCCGCTCATCACGCACGACGGCTGGGCGCTCGGCACCCTTTGCGTCATCGACCACCGCCCCCGCAAGCTGACACCCGAACAAGCCCGCGCCCTTCGGGTCTTGCGCCGACACGTGGTAAACGCCCTTGAGCTTCATCGCCTGGTCAACCTTCAAAACGGCGTTATCACGGAGCTCAAGACCACCCGGCGCCATCTGGAAATCGCCCGGGAAGAAGCCGAAGCAGCCGGCGCCGCGAAGAGCCGGTTTTTGGCCGCCATGAGCCACGAGATTCGCACGCCGATGAACGCCGTCATCGGCATGACCGCGCTGCTCAGATCGACTTCGCTCGACGCCGAGCAAGCCGACTGCGTCGACACCATCCGCACCAGCGGCGAGCTGCTCCTCACCATCATCAACGACATCCTCGATTTCTCCAAGATCGACTCAGGCCGCCTTGAGTTCGAACAGGCCCCGTTTCTCGTCGCCGCCTGCGTGGCCGACGCCGTCGACCTCCTGTCCGCCCCCGCCGAAGCCAAGGGGCTCGTCATTCGCACCGAAATCAAAGCAGGCGTTCCGCCGTGTATCCTCGGCGACATCACCCGTGTCCGTCAGATTCTAGTCAATCTGCTCTCCAACGCCGTCAAATTCACCTCGAACGGCACCATCACGGTCGCCGTGACATCCCAAACCTCGGCCAACGGCGCCGCGGAACTTACATTCAGCGTGCGCGACACCGGCATTGGCATCCCCGCCAACCGGCTCGATCTCCTTTTTTTGGAGTTTAGCCAGATCGATGTCTCCACCACCCGCCGCTACGGCGGGACCGGCCTCGGACTCGCCATCAGCAAACGCCTCTCCGAAATGCACGGCGGACGCATGTGGGCCGAAAGCCGTTACGGCGAAGGCTCGACCTTTTTTTTCACCATCATCGCCCCGATCGCAGAATCGCCATCCCTGCCCCCGGCTTCGCGTCACCTCGACACCTTCGACACCGGCTTCGCTTTGCGTCATCCCGCGCGCATCCTTATAGCCGAAGACAACCAGGTGAACCAAAAGGTCGCCTCCCGCACCCTCGAGAAACTCGGCTACTCTCCCGAAATAGCCGCCAACGGCCTTGAAGCTCTCGTCGCTTTGCGCCGCCAGCCCTTTGATCTCGTGCTCATGGACGTGGAAATGCCCGAAATGGACGGCCTCACCGCCACGCGTGCATTGCGCGCCGAGTTTCCACGCGAAAGCCAGCCCGTTGTCGCCGCCGTCACCGCCCATGCGCTCGTGGGCAACCGCGAACAATATCTCGATGCCGGCATGGACCATTACCTCACCAAACCTCTCCGGCTCGCCGATCTCACCGCGCTTCTCGCGCGCGTGCCGACCTTACTGGCAGCACATCGCAAGTAAGCAGCCTCACTCCGACTCCGGCCAGGTCGCGCGCGTGTAGGCGCGCACTTCCTCGATCACCACGCGCAACAGCTCCGACGCTTCCCCGCGCCAGAGCACGCCCATCCCCACCGGAGCGAAATCACCCAGCGGCAACACCCGCAGCTCGCGCTGGTTCGCCATCCGCGCCTTCGCCACACTCACGCCGATGCCGTCGCCATTGGCCACATACCGGCCGATGAGATCGAGCGACGTCGCCTCGATTCCCTGCGGCCACGCCACCCCGCGCCGCTTCAACTCCCGCTGAAACGCCCGCGCCACCACCGTCGTCGACGGCAGGCATATCAACGTCTCCGCCACCCGTTTCCCCGGCCACAATTCGTCCGCCGAACGCAGCTTGGATTTGCGCGGCACCAGAAGCACCAGCGGCATATCCGTGAGGCGCAACTGCCGCAGCCGCGCGGGCGGCTTCGTGTCCACCACCGTGAACACCACGTCGAGTTCCCCGTCGCGCAGCCACGTTTCCAGCTCCGACGAAAACCCCGTGCGCAGACTGAAGCGCAACCCGGGGAACCGGCGCTTCAGCCGTTTCATCACCTCCGGAATGTGTTCGCGCAACACCAGCTCGGAGCCGCCGATGCGCAACTCGGGGGTCACCGCATTCCGGATATCAGCCGCCACCGCATCCAGGTTTTCAAAGAACGGCTGCACATGCGCGAACAACTGTTCGCCTGCCGGCGTCAGCCGGAACGGACTCCGCTCAAACAATTTCGCCCCCAGCTCCTCTTCGAGCTTTCCCATCTGCCCGCTCACCGCCGGCTGCTGGATGCCGTAGGGAATGCGCCGCACCGCCGCGCTGATCCCGCCGTGCTTCGCCACATAGTAAAATAGTTCGAGGTGGTGGACATTCATCGCGACCCCGCGATCAAGCCTCCGCGCCGCCCGCCGTGCAATGCCGTTTCCAGCACCACGCGCCCCATCAATGAAACCGATAGGCCGCATCAAGTTTATCAAATAACGCCCTCGCGACGACTTCGGTTAATCTGGTGTCGCACCGGCCAACGCCGGTCCGAACCCACCGTCACCATGATCCTCACGCTCCTCAGCATCGCGCTGCAAAGCCTCGCCATCATCGCCCTCGCCGACTTCGCCGCCGGCATCATCCACTGGGCCGAGGACGCATACTTCACGGAAGACACCCCCGTGCTCGGCCGCCTCCTCATTCGTCCCAACATCGTTCACCACCACTACCCGCGCTTCTTCACCCGCTACACTTGGCTTCAAAGCTCATGGGATCTCCTTGTGGTCGGGATCGTTGTGCTCGCCGCCGCGTGGACCTTCAACGTCCTCACCTGGCAGGTCTGGCTCTTCGTCATCGTCAGCGTCAACGCCAACGAAGTTCACAAATGGTCGCACCGCACCCGCAAGGAAAACGGTCCCGTCATCTCAAAGCTCCAGGACTGGCGCATCCTGCAAACTCCCAACCAACACGCCCTCCACCACACTGATCCGAAAAACACGCACTATTGCCCCGTCACCAACATGGTGAATCCCGTCCTTGAAAAACTCCATTTCTGGACCGGCCTCGAATGGATCATCTGGCGCCTCACCGGTGCCCGCCACAAGCAGGACACCTCCGTCCGCGGCCAAGGCCCCGGCCCCGGCTGGCTGGCCGAATACCGTCCCGTCACTCCAGTCCCCACGCCCGCCAAATCCACGCCGGCCACCTCCAAAACCTGTTGCGGCAACTGTGCCCGATGCCGCCACAACCACGCCAAAGCGGTTGCCTCATGACCCCTCGATCCGCAGCGTGCGCCCATGTTCAGCTCCTTGGTTTTCATTTTGGTCTACGGCGCGATTTTCTTCTCCTTCGTCATGGGAGGCGCGCTCTGGCGGCGCCGCAGTCGCAAAGACCGCGCCCCGTTCCCCGACAACGCCAAGCTTCTGCGCGGCTCCGGCGAAAGCCTGCGCCGCAAGCTCATTGCCCTCGACGAAAAGAGTACCTCCGAAATCCTGATCGCTTTCGCCATTCCTCCTCTCGTCGGTGTAGCCTTGGCTTGGGTCGCGGTTCACCTTGCCGGTTGCGCACAACTCATCGCTTTCGGCGTTGCCCTGATCGGACTGATTGCGAGCCTCATCGTCGTCACCCGCCGCCTCGTTGCCGGCATTGATACATGGCGCAACGTCAACCTCGGCTATTTCGGTGAACGCATCGTCGGAGAAGCCTTGGAGCCTCTCAAGACCACCGGCTTCCGCGTCTTCCACGACGTTCCCGCCGGCGACGACAAAACGCCCTTCAATCTCGACCATGTCGTCGTCGGTCCGTCCGGCGTCTTCGCCATCGAAACCAAAACCCGCCGCAAAGGTCGCGCCCGCTCCGGCTTCGCCGAACACGAGATCATCTACGACGGTCGGGTTCTCGCCTATCCGTGGGGTGAAGACCGCCACGGCCTCGACCAGGCGCTCCGTCAGGCGCGTTGGCTCCAAGCCTGGCTCGGCGAGCTCCTCGGCTCCGCTATCCCCGTGCAGCCCATCCTCACCTTTCCCGGCTGGATGGTCATCACCCGCGCTCCCGGTGCCGTCACCGTGCTCAACCCCAAACTAATCCCCGCCGCCGTCGCTCTGCGCGGCGCGCCCGTGCTCGACGCCGGCCAGATTGACCTCATCGCCCGCCAGCTCGAAGCCCGCTGCCGCGACGTGGAATTTTGACCTGTCGCCCCAACCGGTAAAAACCGCGTCAAGCCGCGGTAAAGTTTTCGGCAAAAACATCCTCAACCCCTTATCCCTCTTGCGCAAGGGATTCGCCCGGATGAAACGTGCATGGCATGAGCCCCTTCACGCTTATCGTCCTGCTGTCTGGTTTGCTTTTGATTTACCTGGTGGTCGGCGGCCTGTTTGTGCGCTGGCGCCTGCAATGTCGACGCGACATCCCTCCCGTCCACGACAAGCTCATGCGCACGGCCGGCGAACGTCTGCGCCTGCGCCTCGAGTGCCTTGACGAACGCACCGACTGGTTGCTCCTCGCAGGTTCCTTCGTTCCCCTCGCCCTGCTGCTTGCCGGTCTCGCCATCACTTCACGTCCCGTGGGACTGGATCACCCCGTCCTTGTTGTCGGCCTGACCTTCGGGGCATTCATCATCGCCATCGGAGCAACCGCGTGGGGAATCCTTTTTATTCTCACCGCGCGCCGCACCGCCCGCCGCGCCCTGCTCGGCGAACGCATCGTCGCCGAAAACCTCAATCCGCTCATCGCCGACGGTCATCATGTTTTTCACGACGTTCCCACTGAAAATCGCGACACCGCCTTCAACGTTCACCACGTCGTGGTCGGCCCGGCCGGCATCTTCGCCATCGAAACCAAAACCCTGCAAAAACGCCGCCCCATCCCCGGCCGCAAAGAGCATGAGATCATCTTCGACGGCGAACAGATCGTCTACCCTTGGGGCCAAGATGTGCACGGCCTCGGCCCCGCCCGCATAAAAGCCGAATGGCTTGCCGACTGGATTTATCAAATCACCGGCCGGCGCATTGCCGTCACTCCGGTCCTCACTTTCCCGGGCTGGTGGGTCAACACCACCTCCGCGCGCGGAGTCTACGTCCATAATCCCAAGCAACTCGCGGCCCTCATGCGTCACACCCAGGGCCCTGAGCTCGATCCCCGCCACATCGAACTCATCGCCGATCAACTCGCCCTCCGTTGCCGCGACGTCGAGCTTTGACGACACCCCCCGGCGCCCGCAAGGTGCCGTCGTGACCGTCGCCGAAAAACAAACCCAGCTCACCGAAGACTTCGCAATCATCGAAGACCGGCAGGAACGCCTCTCCGCCGTCGTCGATCACGCCCGCCGTCGGCCGCCTCTTCCTGCCGACGAAAAGACCGACGCCCACCGCGTCCCCGGCTGCGTCTCCTCCGTCTGGCTCCTCGCCGATCTGACCGACGGTCGCCTCCATCTCCGCTACGACGCCGACTCCCCCCTCGTCAAAGGCCTCGTCGGCCTCCTCGTCGAACTCTACGACGACGCTCCCTTGCCCGAAATCGTCGCCACCGAGCCTACGATCCTCGCCGATCTCGGCCTGCTGCAAGACCTCACCCCCACCCGCCAAAACGGCCTCGCCGCCGTCCGCGCCCGCATCAAGTCCCTCGCTCAATAAAATCGTTCTCGTTCCTCGTTCTCTCTCCGAATCCCCGCGGCATCAGCCGCACCTCCGCTCCATTGTGAAGGCCATTGGCCGAAACCGCTCCCCCAAAATCCGCCCATTGGCGGATTTCATTAGTGGTTAAAAAACTCCGAATTCCGATTCCGTCTCCATCTTCCGTCTCCGTGCTCCACGACGCCCACAACCACCTCCAAGACGACTGGCTCGCCCCGCACCTCGAACGCATCGCCGCATCTTGGGACTCTGCCCGCTTCGGTTTCATGGTCGTCAACGGCACCTGTGAAGCCGACTGGCCCCGCGTCACCGCCCTCGCCCAACGCTTCCCCTTTGTCCGTCCCAGCTACGGCCTGCACCCGTGGGACGCCGGCGACCGTTCTCCCGATTGGTTTGAAAATCTGAAAACCCACCTCGACGCCACCCCCCACGCCGCCGTCGGCGAGATCGGTATCGACCGCTGGATTCTCGACAGCGCCCGCCCCGACGATCCCCGGCTCGCCGGCCAACGCCGCGCCCCTCTGCCCGAGCAAGGCGAAGTTTTCCTCAAACAACTCGCGCTCGCCTGCACCGAAAACCGCCCCGTCACCATCCACTGCCTGCAAGCTTGGGGTGCGCTCTCCGAAATCATCGCCCGCGTAAACGTCCCCGAACGCGGTTTCCTTCTTCACGCCTACGGCGGCCCCGCCGAACTCGTTTCAACCTTCGCCAAACGCGGCGCCTATTTTTCCTTCAACGGCGGCTTCCTCGACCCGCGTAAAGAAAAGCAACAAGCCGCCTTCAAGGTTGTCCCACTCGACCGGCTCCTCGTGGAAACAGACGCCCCTGCGATGATCCCCCCGCAGCTCTGGCGCACCCACAAACTCCCGCCCGCGCCCGAAGGTTCGTCCGTGAATCACCCCGGCAACATCGAGTCCGCCTACGCCGGCCTGGCATCCCTGCTCGGCATATCCATCGCCGAACTGACCGTCCAAGTGGACGCCAACTTCCGGCGCGTCTTCGGTCCTTGAGATTATTTGCGAGCCAGCAGCACGTCCACGACTTCCTGCGCCGCCGCGAGGCCGAAGGCGCCCGTCAGCCACACGCCGGAACCGAAGCCCGTCGCGCAGTCGATGCGCAGGTTTTCTCCCGGTGCCCGCTCAGCCGAACACGTCCCATCCGCTTGCGGATAAACCGGCGCTTCGATCGACCACACGCAGCGCACGCCGAAAATCACATCCTCGCCGTGCTCAAAACCGTAATCGCGTCGCAGTTTTTTACGCACCTGCCTAAGCAGCTCGTCGCTGAACGCCTGCCCGAGATCGCCGATGCGCATCCGCGCGATGTCCCGGCGTCCGCCCGCCGAGCCCACCGTCACGCATCCCATACCGCGCCGCTTCGCCTCGCCGATCAAGTGCACCTTGTTGCTCATGCGGTCCACCGCATCGACCACACAATCGTAGCCCGACGCGAGCAGTTCCTTCACCGTTCCCTCGGTGGAAAACGCGTGCACCGTCGTCACGTTGCACGCCGGATTGATCAATCTCACCCGCTCGGCCAACACCTCGATCTTCGGGCGCCCGATCTGGCCGTCGAGCGCGTGCAGCTGGCGGTTCACATTGGTCACGCACACGTCGTCGAGATCGATGAGCGTCAACGCCCCCACTCCACTCCGCGCGAGCGCCTCCACCGTCCACGAGCCGACTCCGCCCACGCCCACGACACACACATGCGCGGCCCGCAGACGCTCCAGCGCCGCCGCGCCCAGCAAACGGCTCACGCCGCCAAAACGATCCTGATAATCCGATTCCATGCGCCGCGTTTTCTCCGTTCAGCCTTTTGCGACAAACGCCTCCATCGCCTCGCGCGTGATCGCATACCGCGCCGCGCATCGCGGGCACCGGATCTCGATCTTCTCATCGTCACCAAAGAGTCCGTCCGCGTCCTGCTTGAACACCGGCGCGAGCACCTGAAGCATCCGCGCCTGGTTGCACCCGCAGTGCCAGCGGTAGATGCGCTTCTCCAGCAACCCGAGTTCCTCGTCTTTATCGAACGCCTTTACCTGATCGGTCGTGAGCGCCTCAAACCACGCCTCATCGTAATCGGGGTGCGCCGCCACGAGGGCGAACTCCTCCTCGCCCGTCTGAAAATATCGCGCCGGCCGCTGCTCGCTCTGCCGGTAGTAAGTCTCGACCGCGACCATGGGATCGCCGCCGGTGAACTCCACCGAGCTGCGCCGCTTGGGTTGCGTGCCGCGCACGACATCCGTGAAAAACAGATTGGTCGGCATCTCTTTCACGTTCTCGGCAAACACCCGGCCGGCCACGGAGCCGTCGGCGTTGTCCCCGGTGAGAAACACGTTCACGAGCGGGTTCTGGAAATTGATCGTCCACGCCGTCATCTCGTTGTGCGGACGCGACGCCGAGTGCAGAACAAACGCCGCCAACGCACGCTTGAACAACGCGTCATGCTCCGGCTCCACTTTCAGCCCCTGATCAGAGAGATGCAGGTAGTAATCAACGTAGAGCTGAGAAAAGTCAGCCTTCGCGACCAACACGTTGCGCTTGCGCACAAACGATGAGGTCACTTCCAAACCGGAGTTCTCGGGATTAACGGGCGTTGATTCTGGCATGCCCATAGAGTTGCCCAAAGCCGCCGGATGTAAAGCGGCGGCCACGCTCAGTGCGCCGCCGTGGCTTTCACCAGCTTGTCGATCTTCGGCTTGATCACCGCGCGGCAGTAGCCCGCATGCGGGTTGTTGCGGAAGTAATCCTGGTGATACGCCTCCGCCGGATAGAATTTCACGAGCGGCGCAATCTGTGTGACGATCTTGCCGCCCCAGCCGGGATTCGCGCGGACCAGCGAGGCCTCGGCCGCCTTCTTCTGCGCGTCGTTCGCATAAAAAATCGCCGAGCGATACTGCGTGCCCGCGTCGGCTCCCTGCCGGTTGAGCGTGGTCGGATCATGGATCTTCCAGAAGTAGTCGAGCAACGTGTCCAGCGACACCTGCGCCGGGTCGAAATCGATACGCACGACTTCGGCATGCCCGGTGTTACCCGAGCACACTTCCTCGTAGGTGGGATTATCCACCGCACCGCCCGCGTATCCGCTCACCACTGCTTTGACGCCGGGGAGCAGTTCATAAGCGGCCTCGGTGCACCAAAAGCAGCCGCCGCCGAGGACCAGAGACTCCGTTTTTGTTTCCGTTGCATTCATGGGTAAGACCGTAGTCGCAAAAAGGATAAGAGGCAAAAGGGGTTTTAACATCATTCAGTGAGAGCATCGGGGCGTGTAAATCATTCCTCAAAAACCCAAGAAACCCGCCACCACCGGAGCCTTTCTGCGTCTATAGTCGTATAGTTTGCATGTCTGGAACCTTTCTTCCCGTCGCCCGTGCCATGAAAAATTCCCGCCCGCTGCTGCTCTCCCGCCCCGCCGTGATCAGCGCATTGGTCATCGGCCTCGTTCTGGTTGTCGGCACCGCCCTGCTTTCCGCAGTTTCCACCCGTGCGGTCGAAATCGCGGGTGCCCGGGTCGGCCATGCCAGAACCACCCTCCTCCAGATCAATCAGCTGCTCGCGACCATGATAGACGCCGAGACCGGCCAGCGCGGATACATCCTCACCAATCTCGAAAAATATCTGGAGCCCTACAACAGCGCCAAGGCGCGCATCACCGATGAGCTCGGTGCGCTTGACGCCAGCCTGGCGGATTCACCGGAACAGACCGCTTCGCTGGCGGAAATCAAATCCCTCACCACCCAAAAATTTGCGGAGATGGACCGCACCATCGCGCTTCGGCACAACAGTGTGGGAGCCGCGCTCAACGTCGTCGGCACCGGAGAGGGTCTCGTCACAATGGATGCGTTGCGCAAAAAAGTGCATGTGCTGGAGCAAAACGAGCTGGCCGAGCTCAACATGCGATCCGCCTTGGCCGCCCGTCACGCACGCGAATCGCAACTCATCAGCCTCGGTCTCATCACGCTGGCCGTTGCCCTTGGCCTCACCGGCGCACGCCTGCTTATCCTGCGCGTGCGGGAGCTCGAGGATCTCATCACCGTATGCGCCTGGACCAACCGCGTGAAATACGAGGGCAAGTGGGTGAGCTTCGAGCAATACCTGCACAAGCGTTTCAACCTGCGTTTCACCCACGGCATTTCCGAAGAGGCCACGCGCAAACTGATGTTGGAGGAAGTTGAGCTGCACGCCGGCTCACGCAAACCGGTGAATTCAGCCACCCCGTTCCCCTCCCCCGAAGGATCGGCTACCCGCGTGTGAGCTTGCGGTATTTCAACCGGTGCGGCTGGTCTGCGTCCCTGCCCTTCCGTCGGCGGAAATCCTCCAAATAAGCCGAGTAGTTGCCGCTATACCAGTGGACGTAGCTGTCGCCCTCGAACGCGAGAATATGCGTCGCCACGCGGTCAAGGAACCAGCGGTCGTGTGATACCACCACCGCGCAGCCGGCGAAAGTCTCCAGCCCTTCCTCCAGCGCACGGATGGAGTTCACGTCGAGATCGTTGGTCGGCTCGTCGAGCAGGATCAGGTTGGCGCCGCTCTTGAGCAGGCGGGCGAGATGCACGCGGTTGCGTTCGCCGCCGGAAAGCACGCCAACTTTCTTCTGCTGGTCGGCGCCGGTGAAACCAAACTGCGCGCAGTAGGCGCGCGCGTTCATCTCGCGCGGCCCGAGTTTCAATATCTCGTTCCCGTCGCTTATCGCCTCGTAGATCGTCTGCGTATCGGGCAGTGAATCGCGCGATTGATCGACATGCGCGATCTGCACGGTCGGGCCGACGCGCAACGAACCGGACTCCGCCTGCTCCACGCCGGTGATGAGGCGAAACAGCGTGGTCTTGCCCGCGCCGTTCGGCCCGATCACGCCGACGATGCCGCCTGGCGGCAGGGAGAAGTTCACGTTTTCAAAGAGCAACTTGTCGCCGTAGCTCTTGCCGAGCTTCTGCGCCTCGACCACGAGCGCGCCGAGCCGCTGGCCGGCGGGAATGATGATCTCAAACTCGCGCTCTTTTTCCGCGACGTTCTGTTTGAGCATCGTCTCATAGGCGGTGATGCGCGCCTGCCCCTTGGCCTGACGCGCCTTCGCGCCGGAACGGATCCACTCCAGCTCACGCGCCATGGCTTTCTGGCGGCGGTCTTCGGTGCGATGCTCGACGGCGGCCCGGGCGTGCTTCTGCTCCAGCCATTCGGAATAATTGCCCTTCCAGGGAATCCCGTGGCCGTGATCGAGTTCGAGAATCCACTTGGCGACGTTGTCCAGGAAGTAGCGGTCGTGCGTCACCGCTATGATCGTGCCTTCGTAACGCGAAAGGTGTTGCTCCAACCAGTGAACGCTTTCGGCGTCGAGATGGTTGGTCGGCTCGTCGAGGAGCAGGATGTCGGGCTTTTGAAGGAGCAGACGGGCGAGCGCGATGCGGCGGCGTTCACCGCCGGAAAGATGATCGACGATCTGGTCGCCCGGCGGACACCGCAGCGCATCCATCGCCATCTCGACCTGCGGGCCGACATCCCATGCGCCGAGTGCGTCGATTTTCTCCTGAAGCCTGGCCTGCTTGTCCGCAATCGCATCCTTGGCCGCGTCATCGGCCGCCTCGGCGAGTTCGTCCCAGGTTGCATCGTAGGCGGCGGTGAGATCGGTGAGATGTTTCACGCCCTCGTCCACACACTCACGCACGGTCTTGCCGGCGGCGAGCTGCGGCTCCTGCTCAAGCAGGCCGATGGAATAGCCGGGCTCGAAATGGACATGCCCGTCGAACTCCTTGTCGCGTCCGGCAAGGATGCGCATGAGCGAGGATTTACCCGAACCGTTGAAACCAAGGACGCCGATCTTTGCGCCATAGTAAAACGACAGGGAGATGTCGCGGAGGATTTCCTTGCGCTCGATTTTCTTCGAGACGCGCATCATCGAAAAGATGATCTTGGGTTCGTCGGGCTTGGCCATGAAAGGAGAGCGTCTAGGGTTTTGTCGCAGTTTCAAGCCGCGCGAGAAAATCCAGCGCCTCCTCCCGCGACGCACCGCACATCTCCTGCGTCGGCCGCAGGCTCACGCAGAAGGCCGGGCGGTCCGGCCGGCCGAAGATCGCACAGCGCATGTCAGGCAGAAGCTGCACGCAACGCTCCCCCGCCTTTTTCCCTCTGGGCATGCCGGGGATCGGCGAGGTGATCGAAGGCGCGATACAGCACGCCCCGCAGCCGGGGCGGCAGGCCGGCTCGCTCATTTCAACTGAAGCAAGACACGCGCGCCCTTGCCTTGCGCAGGCACCGGCGTGAGGAAGAGGCGCGTTTCCGCCACCTCTCCGCCGGCGAGCAGCTCGGCGCGCACATGCTGGGCGCGCGCGGTGGCCAGCTGGCGCAGGTCATCGTCACTCACGGGAATGTCAGCCGTAAGCAGACGGCGCATCTCCGCCAGAGTAGGCGCGGCGGCGACCTGCTGCACATGCATGTCCCCCGCGACGGTCACGACAGAACCCGCCGGCATGGTCAGTGCATGAGAAGGAGTGCGGTCGGATGGTCGCAAAACAGGCTGCCCGCGATGATAGGCGCGGGGTTTGTATTCCGGAGGAGACGGAGGCGGCGGCACGGCCATGACCGCGCCGTCTGATTTCACGACCGCTCCCGCCGGGAATTTTTCGGCAAAGAGCTCACCGATGAGCCGCGTCGATTCTTCCGGAGTGACCGTGATCTGATCGGGAGGAGGCGTGGCGGGATCCTTGGCGCGAAGCTCCGTCCAGAGTCGCGCGCGCACTTGTTTATCAAGCTGCTGCTGGCGGAGCGCCTCGGTATCTTTTTCAGCATCGTAGGTGCCGGTGATGTCGAGGTTGAGCGCGGGGCGGGACTTGAGCGCCTTGCGCAGTGTTTCGATTTTCTTCGTCTCGGTATCGAGCGGACTGACGGCACCGGGGGCAAAATCCTGGAAGGCGAGTTCGTCGCCGCCGCCGCCGAACATCGAGCCGATGAGCGAGAACGGCGAAGTCGCCGCCTTCACCAGCAGATTGACGATCACGCGCAGGACGACCTTTCCGATTTTGAAGCTGGGGTCGTCGAGGCTGCCTTTGACGGGCAGGTCGATCACGATGTTGCCGTCGATATCCTTGAGCAGGGCGATACCGAGGCGGACGGGGAGCTTGGTGGCCAGCGGGTTGTTGGTCGCCGGACCGAGGGTGAACTGGTTGAGCGTGACGACATTGGCGCTGTCGATCTTGCGCTGGGCGAGATGGGTTTTCACGTCGACGAAAAGGCTGCCGCGGGCGAGCTCATAGCCGGCGTAAGTGCCGACGTAAGGGGAAAGCGGCGACAGATCGACGCCTTTGACATCGACCGTCAGATCGGTGGCCGCGGAAGGATCGGGCGTGGCGGCTCGGGCGTTGAGCTTGCCGGTGATGGCAACGGAGCCGACCCCGTCCACCTTGCCGTGGAAATCAACATCGGCGCGCTCCAGATCCGCCGAAGACAGTCCGGCGACCGTGCCCGAAAACTGGTCGAGCGAGGTCCGCACGGCTGGCTGCACCGAGCGGTCGGAAAGCGTGAACGTGCCGTTGGTAAGCGTGAACTTGCCCAGCGACCACACCGGAGAAGGAGCGGATGGCGCCGCCGCTATCGCGGGCGCCGTCTTCGGGAAAGTCACGGGGGCAGCCGGTTTCGCCGGAGCGCCGGACGCCGGAGCGGCCTGGCGCAGCACGTTGGAGAAGTTGGTGGTCTTGTCCGCGTTGATCGTAAAACTGGCGGCCGGATCGACGAGATTGATCTCCTCGATTTTGGCGGCGAGCGGCTCGGTCGTCGCCTCGAGTCCGAGAATGTTGAACGAGGTAAATTTCACGAAATCCTCGGCGCGCACGCCGTCGACCGTGGTGAAGTTGGCGACATTGATGTCGCCTTGAAACGAGGCCGCCTTGCCCGCGAGCCGCGCCTTGCCGTCCACGGAGAAGTTTCCGCCGGCGATGCGCAGATTCAGGAAGGGTTCGACGTAAGGGGTGACTCCGGAGAGCGGAATCGTGGCGAGCTTGACGGAAACATCGGCCGACAGCGGCTCGCGCGTCACCGTGCCTTCGACGCCGATTTCACCACCCGGAGGCAACATGGCGGAAAGCTTTACGGCGATCGGCGAAGCACCTTCGGCGAGCGATACGTTTTTCACCGACAGGTCGATGTTTTCGATCGAGTTCTTCGCCGGGGTCGGCGTGGTGAGATCCTCCAAGGCAACCGAAAGTCCGCGGATCGCAAACTCACCGAGCTTCACATCGGGCAACACCAACGGGGCGGCCGACGGGGTGGCGGAAACAGAGGGCGCCTGCGCAGCGGCAACCGCCGCACCGGGCCCGGGCGTGAGCATCGTCAGAAGATTGATGGAACCGTCTTTGTCGCGGCGCACGCGCAGGCTGGGATGGTCGAGCGTGATGCTCTTGATGGTCGCGGACTGCTTCACGCCATCGGCGGAAAGGCCCTCGATCACAAACGACGGCAGCTCGACCACCGGCGTGTCGGCTCCGCGCTCGGCGACCTTGAGGCCGGTGATTTTGATGGTGGCGTTGTCCAGCAGCAGCACCTGCGCATCGGGCTTCAGCACAATGGCGTAATGGGCGGCCACATCGAGTTTACCGTCGAGCACATCGGCGCGCACACGGTCGGAATAATAGGGCGCGTATTTTTTAAGCGTGATCCCGCCGATGTTGAAGTCCCCCTTGGACTGCACGGGGTCCATCGTAACGGTGCCGCGCCAGTTGAACGTCTCGCCGGCCTCCGTGACGGCGGTAAACGCATAAGGGGCCTTGCGATCACCGGCCGTGCGGAAATGGGCGAGCGTGAAAGTCATCGGGCCAACCCGCGTGGCAAACGGCGCGGCCCGCGAATGATCGTTGAAAGAGAAAACGGCGGCGGTCACCGCGAGCTTGCTGATATGCAACGGGCGGCCGGGTTTGGCCGGCTCGGCGGAAGCAGGTGCGGGAGACGGAGGCGGGATCAGATCGGAAAAGTTGAACGAGCCATCCTTGTTGAGCGCGACGCTGCCGGAGAAACCGTCGAGATCGATCTCCTGAAAGCGCCATTCGCCCGTGAACAAAGACCATGAGTCAAAGTTCACATAGAGACGTTTCCAACCGACGAACGGGCTGCCGTCGCGGTCCTTGATCGCGAGTCCGTCGATGGTGATTGAAAGCACGAGCGGGTTGACCTGCACACTCTCAATCGAGACCTCGCGATGAAGCTGCGCGGAAAGCTGTCTGATCGCCTGCGCCTTGATGATGGACGGCAGGCCGAAAAAGCCGAAAAGCACGAAAACCGAAAAAACACCGGCGACGATCAGCCAGCGGCGGCGGCGGCGGTGGCTGGATTTCTGGGCATGCGCCAGATCGGCGCGAATGTCTTGGATATGAGCTGGATTTTTCACCGCCCTCGACGATGGCTGATGGCGACAATCACGGCAAGCCGCCAGCCGGTGAAAGATGTCTCAAAGTTCCGCCAGCACGGCTTTGAGCTGCGCGGCATGGTCCTTCGTATCGACCTTTTCCATAACCGCGAGGACGGTGCCGTCCGTCTCAAACACAAACGCGGCGCGGGCCGGCCCCACATAAGTCCGGCCATACAGGGACTTTTGGACCAGGGAATCGACAGCCTTGGCAAAAGCGTCGTCAGGATCACTCGCCAACGTATAATCGATGCCTTTCTTCGCCGCATATTTCACATGCGAGCCACAGGTGTCGCGACTGAGCGCGACGAGGTGGTAGCCGAGCTTGTTGAACTCGCCGGCATGTGCGGCCAGCGAATCGTTCTGCCGGTCACATGACGGCGTGTTGTTCTTCATGTAAACCGACACGATGGTGCGCGTCTTCAGCAGATCGCCGAAAGCCACTTCACGCGTCGCGCCATCACGCACGACCTTTACACGAAAGCGCGCGTCGATCTTCTGCCCGGCGGTGATCACGCCTCAGATGTGACGTGAATCATCGGCGTCCTTTTTGACGTAGCCCGACTCCTGCCGCTGGTGGTTGACGGCGTTTTTCTTGAGATAGGCCTCGTAAACATCTTCGGCCGTCATGCCGAGCGTCTGCGCGAGCGAAACCAGAAAATGGAACAGATCGACGACCTCCACCTTGGCGTTCTGCTCGTCGAACTTCTGATACTTGGCCCACCATTTCCATGGCACGCTATCAATCAGTTCCGCGGTTTCCTGCTGCATCGCCCGGGTATAGTTCAATATCCATTTGGTCTTCTCCTCTTCGCTCGAGGGCGGAAGGGTGACGCCAATGCGCGCATTGAGGGCCTCTTGCATGCGGAAGATTTCTTCGAGCTTGTCCATGTGCGGAGATTTGGCGGGCCGGCGTCACGGATCAAGTGGCAAGTGGCGCCTGGGAGCCTCCCGTGCCGGCGAAAAATTAAAAGTTGCCCCTTAAGGCAAATCAGGCGATTTTTGAGCCTTGTTGCCCGCGTCGAGCGCATCCGCGCTCCGCAGCCGGCACAACCTCGCAGCTTCCGCCCTACGCGGTTAGCGCGATTAAACCCATAGATAACCATAGACATGTCAGATACATCCACGTCCGGTAGCACGCCCTCTGGGGCTCCTGCCGAGACCGCCAGCGCGCCTTCCGCGCCCGCCGCCGACTTCGGTGCCTCCTTTGGCGCCAACCGCGGTTCGGGCCTCGCGCGCGGCAAACGCGTCAGTCAGCCGGCCTCCGCGCCGGCCCCCGCCAGCAACACCGGTGCCTACAAGCCCTCCGCCGTCCAAATCCTGACCGCGGCCAGTGAATACAAGAACCCGTTCGCCCCCGCGGATGAAGCTCCTGTCGCAGAACCGGCCCCGATCGTGGCATCCGCTCCGGCCCCCGTGGTCGTTGCGCCTGCGCAGGTTGCCCCTGTTGCCCAGTCCGTGGAAGCCCCCGCTCCCACTCCGGTCGCGCCCGTCGCGGCCCCCGTCAATCCTGTCCCGGTCGCTGTGACCGAGGAAAAGGCCGAACTTAACATTCTCCCCCCCGCCGAGCTCAAGCGCCCGGCCCAGAGCTGGGAAACGCCCGCCTTCCCTTACGAGGGTGAACGTTCCGCCGCCCCTGCTCCGCGCAGCGAGAAACCCGCACAGACGGCTCCTGCGCTCGGTGCTCTCACCAACCGCGAAGTCTTCCGTCCCGTGCGTCGCAGCGACGTGCCCATGCTGGACTCCGCGCCCAACGCGAGCGGCCCTCAGGAGCCCCGCCGCGATCCGCGCCAGTCCCGTCAACCACGTGATTCCCGCCAACCCCGGGATCCGCGTGAGCAACGTCAACCGCGTCAGCCTCGTGATCCCCGCGACTTCGAGCGCAAGCCCGACGGTCAGCCCGCGCCGGCCTTCAAGCCCGCCGCAGCCAACAACACCCCGAAAAAACCCGGTGGTGTCGTCGGCTGGCTCAAAGGTTTGTTCAGCGGCGCTCCCACCTCTGAAAAACCCGCCCAGCCCGGTCTCGGTCAACCCGGCCAGCAGCCCCAAGGCGAACGCAACGGCAACCGCCGTCGTCATCGCGGCGGTCGCGGTCGCAATGGTGGTGGCGGTGGTTTCCATGGCGGCGGTCCCCGCCCCGAAGGCCACAACCCCAACCACGGCGGCCACGGTCAGCACCACGGCCAGAGCCAGGGTGAACAAGGTCACGGCGGAGGCGGCGGTCGCCGTCGTCGTCGCGGTGGTCGCGGTCGCTCCGGCGGCGGCCAGGGTGGCGGTCCCCGCCCCGAAGGCGGCGCCGGTCCCGGCCCTGCCGCGAGTTAAGCCCAGTTAAACCTTGCCAAGGCCCCCGAGGCCGAACGCATTTCAAGGCGTCCGTTTAACCACGGACGCCTTTTTTATTTTTCCGTTTTTCCGCACGCGCACCGCGCCCCTCCTTCATGGCTGATCTCATCGTCAACGGCGGCAAGCCCCTCACCGGCACCATCGTCCCCTCGGGCAACAAAAACTCCATCCTGCCCATCTTCTGCGCCACCCTGCTCACCGACGAGCCCGTGACGTTGAAAAACGTCCCCGACATCACCGACCTGAACAAGCTCGTCGCCTTCTTCCAGTCGCAGGGTTCGAAGATCGACTGGGACCGCGATCGCGGCGAGATGCGCGTCTGCCACGCCACCTTCAAGAGCACCCTTGAAAACGACGAGCTTCCGCAGGACATGCGCTCCACGGTCCTCCTCTACCCCGCGCTCCTCAACCGCCTCCGCAAGATCACCATCCAGGCGAACACCAAAGGCTGCTCGCTCGGCGTCCGCGAGATCGACCCACACCTCGAAATCCTCTCGGTCCTCGGAGCGGACGTGAGTGAAGGAGATCCGCTCATCATCAACCTGCCGCACGGCTTCAAGGGCGCGCGCCACTGGTGCGACTACATGTCCGTCACCGTCACGGAAAACTTCGCCATGGCCGCTTCGCTGGCCGCCGGCGAATCCACCCTCATAAACGCCGCCAGCGAGCCGCACGTGCAGGACCTCTGCGCCGCCCTCGTCGCCATGGGCGCCAAGATCGAAGGCCTCGGCACCTCGATGCTCAAGATCACCGGCGTCAAAAAACTCCACGGCGCCGACATCACCATCAACACCGACTACCACGAGATCGTCACCTTCCTTGCCCTTGGCGCCATCACCGGGGGCGAAGTCCGCGTCGAAAACGCGCTTCCGCACCACTTCGATCTCATCACCAAAGCCTTCAAGAAACTCGGCGTCGTGATCGAACACGAAGGCACCTCCGTCGTCGTCCGCCGCAACCAGAAGCTCGTCATCGAAACGCCTTTCACCACCAACCTGCTTCCGAAAATCGAAGCCGCCCCCTGGCCGTATTTCTCGGTCGATCTGCTCCCGCTCATGATCGCCCTCAGCACGCGTTGCGAAGGCACGATTCATTTCTGGAACAAGGTTTACGAAAACGGTTTTTCCTGGATTCCCGAGCTGGCGAAATTCGGCGCTCACGCCCTCGTGAGCGACCCGCACCGCATCGTGGTTTTTGGCAACCGCCCGCTGCGCCCCGCCGTCGTTGATTCGCCCTACATCATCCGCGCCGCCGTCGCCCTCTACATGGTCGCCGCCGCCATCCCCGGCAAATCCGTCGTGCGAAACGCCGAGATCATCAAGCGCGCCCACCCCCGCTTCGTCGAAAACCTCCGCAGCCTCGGCGCCGAAGTGGAGTGGAAATAGCATCATTAACCACGAAGTTCACGAAGGACACGAAGCCGATCCCTGTAATCCTTAATCGTCTTTATGGAATTTGATCCTCTTTCGCACCGAATCCTAGGCTGTGCACTTGAGGTTCATCGCACGCTCGGCCCCGGCCTCTTGGAATCCGTCTACGAAAAAGCATTAGCATGGGAGTTGGCAGCCGACAACCTCAAGGTCGTCGTTCAAGCTCCGATACCCGTGACCTACAAGGGCCGCGATCTGGACTGCGGCTTCCGCATAGATATTCTGGTTGAGAACTCGATCATCGTTGAACTGAAAACCGTGGACGCCCTAGCCCCCATTCACGAAGCCCAGCTTCTCACCTATTTAAAGCTCTCCGGTCATCGAATTGGTCTTCTCATCAACTTCAACGTTCCATTGCTTAAGCACGGTATAAAACGCCTCGTGGCATGAACCTTCGTGCTTTCGTGACCTTCGTGGTTCAATAACTCCGTCCATGCCCGCTTCCGATAACAACAAAGGCCTCGGCTACATCACCTCGACGCTCGCCGCGCCCGTGTCGCCGGTCGAAGCCGCGCTCCGCCCGCTTTCCTTCGCCGACTTCACCGGCCAGCCGAAAACTGTCGAGCGCCTGCAGGTCATGGTCGGCGCCGCCAAGCGCCGCGGCGAAGCCCTCAATCACATTCTCCTCTCCGGCCCGCCCGGCCTTGGAAAGACCACGCTCAGCTTCATTCTCGGCAATGAAATGGGCCGCAACGTGCGCGTCACCTCCGGCCCCGTCGTGGAAAAAGCCGGCGACCTCGCCGGACTCCTCACGAGCCTCGAAGAAGGCGACTTGTTGTTCATCGACGAAATCCACCGCATCCCGAAAACCGTCGAAGAATACCTCTACTCCGCGATGGAGGACTTCCGCCTCGACATCATGATCGACCAGGGTCCCAACGCCCGCAGCGTCCGCCTCTCGATCCCGCGCTTCACCTTGATCGGCGCGACCACCCGCGCCGGCCTGCTCACCGCCCCGCTGCGCTCGCGCTTCACCCTTCAAACACGCCTCGATTACTACGACATTCCCACGCTCGAAGGCATTGTCACCCGCAGCTGTGGCCTGCTCAAAGTCGACATCGACGCCGGCGGCGCGAAGGAGATCGCCACCCGCTCGCGCGGCACGCCCCGCATCGCGAACAACCTGATCAACTTCTGCCGCGACTACGCGCAGGAGCGCGCCAAGGGAAAGATCACACAACCTGTCGCCGCCGCCGCGCTTGAGCTTCTTGAAATCGACGCCGCCGGCCTCGACGAAATGGACAAACGCGTCCTTCGCGTGATGGCCGAAAACTACAAAGGCGGCCCCGTGGGCCTCGGCACCATAGCCGTCGCCGTGGGCGAGGAAGCCGAGACACTCGAAGAAGTTCACGAGCCCTTCCTCATTCAGGAAGGTTACCTGCAACGCACCCCGCAGGGCCGCATGCTGACCGCCAAAGGCTACGCCGCCATCGGCCTCAAATCCGCAGTCGGCGGCGACCAGGGTTCGTTGCTTTGAAGCAAAGACCAGCCGCCTTCTTTTGGCGGGCTTGAAACGATAATGCGCAGACAAACGCAACCCCGCGGGCGGTTGGGTTGACCATCGAACGGTCAAGCAACCGTATCGTCGTGAATTTTAAGTCCTCGGGGCACGTTCACCTTCATGAACACCCCACTGAAAATCTGCACGACGGTAAGCGTGATGGTGTTAGGCTTGCTTTCAGCATCACCCGCTTCGGCAACGTTATTCAGTTACGAACCATTTGCTTATTCAATCGGCTCACCGCTCGACACCCAAAATGGCGGCTCTGGATTTTCGTCCGCATGGACCGCATCCAACTCTACCATCGTCTCCGGTTCCTTGAGTTCCGGTAGCTTGCCGACTTCCGGAGACGCGCTTTCGATCACGGCCAAGGTCGATGCCGGTGCATCCGGTCTCGGAGCGAATACCTACCGCCCCTTCACCAGCACATTGGGCGGAGCCGGCCAGGATGTTTGGGTCAGTTTCCTGATCAAGACCACCAACAGCTCCAGTTACGGCGGTCTTGTCGTGGGCAGCGGGAGCGCCTCAACCGGAGCGGTCAACGGGTCCAAAGGTATTTTCATCGGCTATTCGGGAGGCGTTTACGCCATTGGCCCCAATGGCGCCAGTTCCGGCATTTCAGGAGGCACGGCCACCAACGGCACGACCCAGTTTCTGGTCGCCGATTTCAGCTACACCACCGCGACCACCGGTATTGTTTCACTGTATCTCAGCGCCACACCCGGCGGCAGTCTCGGCACCGCCGTGGGCAGCACGTCCTTCACCCTGAATTCATTCAACCAAATCGGTTTCGCCACGACGGGAAGTGTGACCTTCGACGAGATTCGCATCGGCGACTCCTTTGCCGCCGTTTCGAGTGCCATTCCTGAGCCGGCCCAGACCTCCGCACTTTTCGGACTGGCGACGGCGGGCATTATTTTCGTCTATCGTATCCGTCGCACCAAACGAAACGAGTCCGCCTAGATCTGCGAATAAGGCTCGGCATCAACGGCGCTTGACCGTGTTTCCGTCCACCCAAGTGCTGTCGATGAGCGTCGCACGGGCGGAGACAGGCACGCCTTTTTCCCCTCGATGCAACATGCCGACCAACATGTCCACAGCGGCTTCACCCACCAGATCGTTGTGCTGGTTCATGCCGGCCCATTCCGGCTGCTGACGCCGCCACTCCAGCTGGATCATTCCGATATCGCGCGGGACCTTCCGCCCCAACGCCTCGACCCAATGCCGCACGACGTTGTATAACGTGAGGATCACATCGGGCCGCTCCTCATCCAGCCACGCCTCGAAACAGGAAAGATCCCGCCGTGCCTCGTCGAGCATCAGAAACGGTTTCGTGCGGTCACCGGCCGGGAGTCGTTGTTGGGCCACAAATACGCCGGCGCTGAAACGCCCCTCCACCAATTCGTCGATGACGGAATCCAACACCAAAGCCGGCCGGCGATAGCCGAGGCGCAGTGCATGCTCGACCGCCTGAAGCGCCAGCGCGTGATGATCGACACAGGCAAAAGACAGCGTCGGGTTGTGCGTCCGAACCCCCGTGACCACGCAGGGAAATTGCCGGCACGTGGAGAGAAATTTGGCCGGGAGGTGATTGTCCGTCATCGTTCCGACGATCACGGCACCCTGGATGTTCCGGCTTTTCAACACACGGTTGAGCGAGTCGCGTTTCCAGTCTTCCGAATGCAGCCAGAACTCATCCAACGCATAGCCCAGTTGGGCGGCCCGCCGGCGGCACCCTTCCACGTAGGAGGGAATGGTTGGATGCCTTGAGAACGCCCTGGCGTCGTTATTCGCATTGAACAAAGCGAGCGTGGCCTTGAACGCCGGCGTGCGGACCAACCGCAATTCGGCCATCAACCGCGCCACGGTCGGATTGGCCCGGTAACCCATCTTGGCGGCCAGGCTGGCGATCCGGTTGCGGGTTGCGGGAGGAATCCGCGCATCATGGCGTAGCGCCAGTGAAACCGTGTTTTTGGAGACCCCCGCCTTGCGCGCGATATCCGCCATCGAAACGGGACGAGGGTGTTGAACCGCTGGCAAAGCAGGCGGCTGACGGACGACCTCGGCTGTTTTCTTGGGGGGCATGGGGGCAGCGTCCCTCGGGGAAAAACATCATCCCCTGAAGTAAAGATACGATGCGACGATAAGCGCCACGATGACGACGGAAAAAACCACATCTTTGCCCTGCCAACTGGAACGTGTCTCCAGCCGGTCCGCGGACGATGCCGTGCCGAAGGTAAGCCCCGCGATTCGTCCGTAATCAGGCCGGGACGTCGCATAGCTCACCACCACCATGACGCCCGCCGAAACCAGCGTGATCAGCACGCTGAAATATTGAAAATTGATATTGTTCACGATCCAGAGAAACGAACCGTGCGCATAGCCATTCTCGAAACCGGACAGCTTCATCGTGACCGGCGTGTCGACCGCCATGCGAAACACCCCGAGAAGAAAGCCCGCAATCATGGACCAGAAACAGCCCTGAGCATTCAATCGTTTGAAGAAAATCCCGAAGAAAAAAACCACGAAAACTGGCGGCGCAAGGTAGCCTTGGACGGCCTGGAGATACGTGTAGAGTCCCTGGGCTCCTTGAATCACGGGAATCCACGCGAGAGCGATCACCACCATCACGGCGGTGGCAATGCGTCCGACACGAACCAGTTGTGCTTGGGATGCCTTGGGGCGGAACTTTTCGTAGAGATCCACCGTAAAGAGCGTCGAGCAGGCATTGAAGACTCCGGCCAACGAACCCATCAGCGCGGAAAGCAACGCGGCGACTACCACGCCGCGAACACCGGCCGGCAACAGATGCTCCACCATCATCGGAAACGCACCCTGAGCTTTGTCAGGAATGGCAACCCCATCGGGACCGACAAGACCCGCGAGTTCGGGAACCTTGCCACTCTTGGCCAGCGCATAACAGATCATGCCCGGAATGATGAAAAGATAGACCGGGAAAAGCTTAAGAAAGGCAGCGAAGATACTGCCGCGGCGCGCCGTCTTCTGATCAGGTGCGCCCAGCGCCCGCTGCACGATGTATTGGTCGGTGCACCAATACCAAAGACCGATGATCGGTGCGCAGATCAGCATACCCAGCCACGGATAGTTACCGTTAAAATACCATGCTTGGCGGGTGATGTGACCGGCGGCGTCATGCTCGAGCACCGGAGCCCAGCTTCCCTCCACGCCGTGAGGAATGAGGGGTTTCCAGAGATTAAACATCTCCGGACCGCAGAGCCGGCGCAGTTCCCCCCAGCCGCCCAGATAATAGAGTCCATAGCCGGTCAGCAGCGCGCAGCCGCCGATCAAAACCACGACCTGAACGGCATCGTTGTAAACTACCGCCCGCATGCCGCCCAGCATGGTGTAAAGACCCGTGAGCAAGATCACCATGACCGAGCCGATCCAAAAACTGTTGATGCCCACGGAGCCAATTTGCAGGTGCAGTTCCGGCAGCAAGGCTGAGAAAACCACCCCGCCCGCGAAAATGCCCACCGCGATTTTTGAAACGACAAAGGTGATCAATGACACCACCGACAAAATGTAGCGCGAGCCCGGAGAAAACCGTTTCTCCAGAAATTCCGGCATGGTGAAAACCTTGGAGCGCGCGTAGAATGGCACGAACACCCAGCCCAAAACCAACAGGCACCACGCCTGAAGTTCGTAGTGTGCGAGCGCCACACCATCCGTCGCGCCCGACCCGGCGAGCCCCACCACATGTTCGGAGCCGATATTGGAGGCGAAGATGGAGGCGCCCACCACCCACCATCCGAGATTTCTTCCCGCAAGAAAATAATCCGCGGCCGTGTTGCGGCTCTTGCTAATCACCCACCAGGCGACGCACAACAGAACCCCGAAATACAGTGCCACCATGAACCAGTCCAAACCGGTCATGCTGGATTTCCCGAAGGTGAACGTAGCCAGAATAGGAAGAAAGGACATGGGGGTAATGAAGGAACTTAAAGTTGGGGAATCAGCGTCAGCAGCCTTGTCCGTAATACGAGCCGGCCCCGTGTTTTCGTTTGAAGTGTTTGTGAAGCAAATCCGGTTCAAGGGGAGCCAGATCGGACGCCAGCTGGAGAGATAAAAGGGCCATGCGGGCTATACATTCGACAGCCACCGCGACCTCCACCGCCTTGGCCGCACTCTTCCCCCAAGCGAAGGGAGCGTGTCGGTTGACCAATACCGCCGGAAAATCCTCCGGAGACAGACCGCCCTGCGCGAAACGCTCCGAGATCACGGCGCCGGTTTCCCATTCGTAAGCGCCACCGTTGATCTCATCCGGAGTCATCTTGCGGGTGACAGGCACATTCCCCGAAAAATAGTCGGCATGCGTGGTCCCGAAAATGGGAATTTCCCTCCCGGCCTGCGCAAAAGCAGTGGCGTGCAGGGAATGCGTATGCACGACGCCGCCGATGCTTGAAAACTCCAGAAACAGGCGTCGATGTGTCGGCGTATCGGACGAAGGCCGGAGTGCGCCTTCCACCTGCCGGCCCTCCAGATCGACCAGCACCATGTCCTCGGGCCGAAGCGCGGGATAGTCCACGCCGGACGGCTTGATGGCAAAAATACCGCGGGTGCGGTCGATGACCGAAGCATTGCCAAACGTAAGCGTGATGAGCCCGTTTCTCGGCAGGGCGAGGTTCGCTTCGTAGGCTTCGCGTTTGAGGTCTTCCAACATGTTCAGCTCCTCAATCCCTGTGCCAGCGCGTAGGTCAGATCGTTCTGCCGCAGTTCCGTCTTCAAGTCGCGCAGGCGGGTTTCCCCGTCGATCACGACCAGCTCGATCCCCGCTATTTCCGAAAAATCCTCCAAGTGCTCCGTCTTCACCGAATAACTGTAACCGGTGTGATGCGCCCCGCCGGCGTGAATCCACGCGGCACAGGCGGTCTTGAAATCGGGCATGCACTTCCAGAGGGCACGAGCCACCGGGAGTTTGGGCAGCCGGCGGGTGAGTTTCACCGCCTTGACCTCGTTCACGATCAGACGGAAGCGATTGCCCAAATCGATCAGCGACGCGTTGACTGCATCGCCCGCCGGCGCATCGAAGACGAGCCGGGCCGGGTCTTCCTTGCCGCCGATTCCCAAGGGATGCACTTCGAGTGACGGTTTGCCTGCGGCAATACTCTCGCAGATTTCGAGCATATGGGCGCCAAGCACCAGCGACCCCTTCGGATCCAGATGGTAAGTGTAGTCTTCCATGAAGGAAGTCCCCCCGGGGAGACCGTGGCCCATCACCTTCATCGCCCGCACCAACGCCGCGGTTTTCCAGTCACCCTCTCCGCCAAAACCATAGCCGTCGGCCATCAGGCGTTGCACCGCGATTCCCGGAAGCTGTCGGAGGCCGTGCAGATCTTCAAACGTGTCGGTGAATCCCTTGAATCCTCCCGATTCCAAAAAGGAGCGCAGCCCGAGTTCGATGCGTGCCGCCTCGCGAACGGAACCATGTCGGCGGCCGCCGGAACGGAGTTCGGCGGCCATGGTGTAGCGCGCGGCATATTCGTCGGCCAGCGCGGCCACCTGCTTTTCGGATACCGCTTCGACGTGGGCTACCAGATCGCCCACACCATAGGAATTCACTGAGAATCCAAAGCGGGCTTCCGCCGAAACCTTGTCGCCCTCGGTGACGGCCACCTGCCGCATGTTGTCGCCCAGCCGGGCGAAGGAAGCGCCTTGCCAGTCGTGCCACGCGCAGGCCGCCCGCGTCCACGCATCGATGCCCGCCTGCACTTCTTCATCGCTCCAGTGGCCGACCACCACCTTGCGATTCAGGCGCAGCCGCGTGTGGATGAATCCGGCCTCGCGGTCGCCATGCGCCGACTGGTTGAGGTTCATAAAATCCATGTCGATCTCGGCCCACGGAAGCTCCCGGTTGAACTGCGTGTGTAAATGCAGGAAGGGTTTCCGCAATGAAGTCAGTCCGCGTATCCACATCTTGGACGGTGAAAATGTGTGCATCCACAGGATGAGTCCGGCGCACTCCGGCGCGGCGTTGGCTTCTTGGAACAGTGCCGTGATTTCATCCGGCGTGGTCAGGAGCGCCTTAAAGACGATTTTGCCCGAGATGCGCTTGGATTTGCCAAGGGCTCCGGCGATATCGCGGGCGTTGGCCTCAACCTGCTTCAGGGGACCGGGCCCATAGAGATGCTGCGAGCCGCAGATGAACCAAAATTCAGTGGGAGCGATGAGTTTCATGCAGAGAGTCAGCCGCGAGAGGATTCCTTGATCGCGAGGAGGTCTTTCATGACGCGGGAAATGTCGGCGTCCTTGCGGACACCGCCAAACCCGTCATGCAACGTCCGGTAGAGCGCGTAGAGCCGGCTATAGGTTTTCCGATGGGCAGCCTGCGGCACGTAGGCGATCTGCTTGAGGGAAGTCATTTTCTTCTGTGCGCCGGCGAAATTCTTATGGGCACCCGCCAACACCGCGGCGGAGATGGCCCCACCAAGCGCACAAGCCTGACTGGAGCCGGCAACCATCATGGTGCAGCCGGTCACGTCGGCGTAGATTTGCATGAGCAACGGGTTCTTTTCGGCGATGCCACCCGCACAAATAATCCGCCGGATGGGAACGCCATGCGTGCGCAGGTGCTCGATGATCGTCCGCGCGCCAAAGGCGGTCGCCTCGATCAGTGCCCGGTAAATTTCCGCGCGACCGGTGTGAAGCGTCTGGCCGATGAGCAGGCCGGAAAGCTGGGGGTCGGCCAGAATGGTGCGGTTGCCGTTATTCCAATCCAGCGCCAGCAGGCCCGATCTGCCCGGTGCGATCGCGGCCGCTTCCAAGGTAAGCGTGTCGTGGAGATTCACGTCGCCCAGCACACCACCGGCCCACCAATTGAAGATATCACCGACCGCCGACTGTCCCGCTTCGATGCTGTAATATCCCGGCAAAATCGCGCCTTCGACCATCCCGCATATTCCGGGGATCGGCCGGACTTTTTTTCGCGTGGAAACAACGGCGCAGTCACAGGTGGAAGTCCCGATGACTTTGACCAACGTGCCCGCAGTAATCCCGCTGCCGATGGAACCATAATGGACATCCATCTCTCCGATCGCGATGGGAATGCCGGCCGTCAGACCGAGGTTTGTCGCCCACTCTTCACAAAGAGTGCCGGCCGCAGTCCGCGCATCGTAGGCTTTTTCATAAAGCCTGTCCCTCAAATCGGCCAATTTGGGATCCAACCGCGCAAGAAATTTCTTATCCGGCAACCCGCCCCATTCATTGGCGTAAAGCGCCTTATGACCGGCACAACAAACACCTCTCTTGATCACGGCAGGATCCCTCACCCCTGCGAGCACGGAGGGAATCCAATCGGTGAGCTCGACCCAGGAATGGGCGGCTTCAAAAACGTCCGGAGCCACTTTTAGGCAGCGCCAGATTTTCGCCCAAAACCACTCGGAAGAATAGGTGCCCCCGCATCTCGCAATCAAAGCCGGGCGATGGCGTGCCGCCGCCTCGGTGATGGCGGACGCCTCGCGCCAGCTGGTGTGATCCTTCCACAACCAACACTGCGCATGGAGATTTGACCGCCAGGAATCCTGCATGCCGAGCGCTCCATTGTGCCGGTCAACGGGAATGGGGCTGGAGCCGGTGGCATCCACCCCGATGCCGATGATTTTTCGGGGATCAAAGCCGGGCACTTTCCGCGCACGGGCAATTGCTCCCACCACACTTTTTTGGAGTCCGCCCAAGTAGTCCCCGGGATGTTGCCGCGCGAGGTGGTGATCAGCGGCATCCAGCAATATCCCCTCCCGGCCGGAAAGATAGCGGACGATGCAGGCACCAAGCTCCCGGCCGTTTCGGCAATCCACCACCAAGGCGCGCACAGAGTTGGTCCCGTAATCGATTCCAAGGGTAAACATAGAAAAGCGTCGCCACTCTCCGCTTCTGCTCCCTTTCGTAAATCTCCCGTCTGCTTGACGGTAATATGATTCGCTATTTGTGCCGTCTTTAAACGCCGCCACTCTTTTAATGTCTCTATGAAATACCCCCATCTCGCCTGGCTGCTCCTTCTCTCCTTCCTTGGATTTGCTTCATGCGTTCATGCACAAGAGGCATCCCCGCGCCAGCGCTTCCCCGTGGACAAGGATTGGCGGTTTTTCCTCGGAGACGCGACCGGCGCCCAAGAGTCCGCATTTAATGATTCCTCCTGGCGCACCGTAAGCGTGCCGCACGACTGGAGCATCGAAGGTGATTTCGACGCCAAGGCCCCCATGGGCGGAGCCGGTGGATTTCGCACCGCCGGCACAGGCTGGTATCGGAGGTCGTTTGAAGCGCCGGCTGCATGGCGCGGCAAACAGGTGAGGATCGAATTCGAAGGCGTTTACATGAACGCCGAGGTGTGGATCAACGGCTCCAAGGTCGCGGACCAGCCCTACGGCTACACCTCTTTCTTTGCCAACCTGACACCGTATCTAAAACCCGGAGAAAAAAATCTGCTGGCCGTGCGTGTCGACAATTCCAAGCAGAAGAACAGTCGCTGGTATTCGGGCTCGGGCATCTACCGCCATGTCTGGGTGACGGTGATCGATCCCGTGAGCGTGTCTCCATGGGGAGTGTTTGTGCGAACGCTGACCGCAGACTCGGGCCAGGCCCAAATCCAGATCGATACGGAAGTGGCCAACCACTCATCGGCCTCCTCACAAGTGACTCTTCGCACTCGCCTATTGAGCCCCGACGGCCGGAAGGCGGGCGAAATCACCGAAACCAAAACTCTCGAAGCAGGCACCACGGCCACGTTTTCCGGCCAGATTCCGGTGCGCGCCCCGCGTCTCTGGTCCCATGAAACCCCGGCTCTTTATTCCGCGGTCAGCGAGGTGCTGATCAATGGACGGAGCGTTGACCGCACCCAAACACCCTTCGGCATACGCACGCTCACCTGGTCCGTGGACAATGGACTCCAGCTTAACGGAAAAACCATCAAACTCTACGGTGGTTGCGTGCATCATGATAACGGCGCCTTGGGCGCGGCGGCGTTTGACCGGGCCGAAGAACGCAAAGTGGAACTGTTGCTGTCGATGGGCTTCAACGCCGTGCGCACCTCGCATAATCCGCCGTCGCCGGCTTTCCTCGATGCCTGTGATCGTCTCGGCCTGTTCGTCATGGATGAGGCCTTCGACTGCTGGAACAAGGGCAAGAATTCCCAGGACTACCACGTCTACTTCAAGGATTGGTGGCAGCGTGACTTGGAAGCCATGGTAAAGCGTGATCGCAACCACCCCTCCGTAATCATGTGGAGCATCGGCAACGAAATCCCTGAGCGCTTCGATGATCTCGGCGCCGACACGGCCAAATCCCTGGCGGATTGCATCCGAAACCTGGATTCCACGCGTCCGGTCACAGAGGGCATTCTGTTCCGCCCCAAACCGGAACAAATGGCTGTGTTTGACCGGCATTGCGCGGCGCTCGACATCGCCGGCTACAACTACGCGATCCAAGCGCATGCCGAGGACCACGCCCGCGTGCCCACACGCGTCATGGTCTCCACCGAGTCCAATCCACGGGATGCCTTCAACTCCTGGGCCCGGATCAACGACAACTCTTACGTCGTCGGAGACTTCATGTGGTCGGCCATTGATTACCTCGGCGAGGCGGGCATCGGCCGCGCAGTGCTCGACGGCAACGCCAATGACCACGGCCGGGACGACCTCTTCCCGTGGCACAGCGCCTACTGCGGCGACATGGACCTCATCGGCACGCGCAAAGCGATCTCCCATTATCGAAACATCGTGTGGGATCGTGGCGAAAAACTCTATGTCGCCGTCAAGCAACCGGTGCCCGCCGGCAGCAAGTTGAACACCGGCGGCTGGGCCGTTTACCCCGAGTCCGCCAGTTGGACCTGGCCCGGATTCGAAGGCCAGCCGGTCAAGGTTGAGGTCTATTCCCGTGGAGAAACCGTGAAGCTTTATCAGGACGGGAAATTGATCGGTGAAAAACCCACGGGCCGCGGGCAACAATTCCACGCCGCCTTCGATATCACGTATCGTCCGGGAACCCTGAAAGCCGAAGCCTATGCGGACGGGAAAAAAATCGATGAGTTCGAACTGGCGACCGTCGGCGCCCCCGCCGGCCTCAAATTAACCGCGGATCGCCCGGCCATGGCCGCCGGCGGCCAGGATCTGATTTTCGTCACGGTCGAAGTGGTCGACAAGACCGGCCAATGGCGCCCGGATGCCGACAACGAAATTTCTTTTTCCGTGCAGGGTCCGACCGTCATCGCCGGTGTCGGCAGTGGCGACACCAAGAGTCTCGAGCGCTATCAAGCCGATCACCGCAAGGCCTTCCAAGGCCGCACGCAGGTCGTGCTCCGCTCCACCGACCAAAGCGGCCCCGTCGTGCTGACCGCACGCGCCACCGGATTACGAGAAGCTTCGATAAGACTTCAAACGCTCCCAGCCACCGCCGCTTCTCGTTAACCCAAAATCTGCTCAACCATACCCCGTGAAATCCCTCCTGTTTTTAGCGTCCGTGCTTCTCATGGGCAGCATGGCAGATGCGGCGGATACACCTGCGCATTGGAAACTGGCACAGACTCCGCCCATGGGCTGGAATAGCTACGATGCCTTTGGGTCCAGCGTCACCGAAGACGAAGTAATCGCTAATGCCGACTATCTGAAAGCCCACTTGGCTCAATTTGGCTACCGTTACGTTATCGTGGATTTTCGTTGGGCTGATCCCACGGCTGCGAACTATGATCCCAACGGCATCGGTGGACCACTAGCGTCGGATGAATTTGGACGTCTGCTGCCTGCGACCAATCGATTTCCCTCCTCGGTGGATGGCCGAGGCTTCAAACCGCTGGCCGATAAAATTCACACCATGGGCCTTAAATTTGGCATTCATGTCATGCGTGGCATTCCAAGACAGGCAGTGGCCAACAACAGTCCCATCGAACACTCGCAGTTCAAGGCAGCGGACGCCGCCAACGTCAAAAGCCCATGCTCGTGGTGCAAAGACATGTGGGGTGTCGATACCACGAAACAAGCAGGTCAGGATTACTATGACTCCATTTTTCGCCTGTATGCCTCCTGGGGTGTAGATTTCGTAAAAGTTGACGATCTGTCGCAACCCTACCACCGAGAGGAAATCGAAGCCATCCGGCGCGCCATCGACAAGAGCGGCCGCCCCATGGTGCTTTCCACCTCACCAGGAGAAACGCCCGTCTCCGAAAGCATCCACGTCTCCGTCCATGCAAACATGTGGAGAATTTCGAAAGATTTCTGGGATGACTGGGCTTCACTCAATCACGCCTTTGACCTCGCCGCAAAATGGCAAGGCATCGGCGGCTCCGGACACTGGCCCGACTCCGACATGATCCCCTTTGGCCGCATTGGCATTCGCTCCGTGGGCGGCTCGCGCATGACCCGTTTCAGCCAGGACGAACAGGTCACGCTCCTGTCCCTTTGGTCACTTTTACCTTCGCCGCTGATGCTGGGTGGTAATCAGCCGGATAATGACGTTTGGACGCTCTCGATCATCACCAATGAAGAGGCCTTGGCGATCAACCAAGACCCACTCGGTCAGCCCGGCCGCCGTGTGTTTCAAAGCAGAAAAACCGAGGTGTGGATTCGTGATATTAAAAATAACGAAAAAGCCGTCGGCCTGTTTAATCGGGGCGAATCCGAAGTTCCGATAACCCTTCGAGCAAGCGACATAAATCTCCACGACATATTCAAAGTGCGGGATGTCTGGGCACGAAAAGATCTAGGGCTCTTGGATAAGGAGATCACGCTCCCCGTGCCCAAGCATGGAAGCATTCTGCTCAAGTTATACCAATAAAACGGGGCTCGGATAACTTGGCGTAGTTAACGGCTCTAAAGGTGAATGTTGCCCGTGTGTCGTGCACCCGTATGGTCGCCCGACTTTGAGCAAATCCAATTTCATCATCATCCTCACCCATCCCGGCGGCGCGCATAAAGACGAGTTCCTCGCCTGCTGCGTGCTTCTTGCGGAACACCCCGTGACCATCGTCCGCCGCGAGCCGACGCCCACCGATCTCGCCGATCCGGCCATCGCGGTCGTGGATGTCGGCCACGTTCACGATCCTGCGCTCAACAACTTCGATCACCACCAGCTCCCCAAGGATCACCCGCCCACCTGCTCGCTCTCGCTTGTCCTCCAGCACCTCGGGCTCTACGAAGACGCACGCCAGTTCTGCGACTGGCTCGAACCCGCCGAATGGTTCGACTGCCGCGGCCCCAACGACACCGCCCGCTGGCTCGGCGTCGAACGCGACATCGTTTCCAAACTTCACTCGCCGATCGACGGCACTCTCCTCCGCCGCTTCGCGCAGGTCACGCACCTCTCCACCAGAGAACCGCTCTGGGAAATCATGCGTATGATCGGCGAAGACCTGCTCGGCTATGTGCGCTCACTGCGCCAACGTCTCGACTTCATCGCGCGCCACGCGGAGTTATGGCCGCTCGATGAATCCACCGACGGGCCCTGCGTTCTCTTTCTTCCACGCACCGATCCCTTGCCCGACGAACCCTCGGCCGGCCTGGACCGCTACATCGAAAGCCAGGGCCTGACCGACCGCGTGCTCGGCACCATCGCGCCCGACCGCCGGAGCGCCGGCTACGGACTCTCGCGCCACCGCGACAACCCGAGACTTGATTTCACGCGTATTGCCGGCGAACCCGACGTGCACTTCGCACATGCGCGCGGCTTCGTCTCCAAGACCTCGGCCAACACACCGGACCGCCTTCTCGCCCTCCTTCATCTCTCATTGTCCTGAAGACGGTTATTTCACTTGGTATCGGAACAAAAACTACCCAAATAAAACCAACCATCGAGTCTTGCGCATCGTGTGATGCGCTCCCAAAATCGACTCATGGCCACGTTACATATTGATAAAAAACGGCCGCGCATAGCCATGGTTTCCACCCATGGTTACGTTGCCGCCAATCCTCCTCTCGGCGCAGCAGATACCGGCGGCCAAGTTGTTTACGTCATCGAGCTCGCCAAGAAACTCGCCCAGCTCGGTTACGATGTGGACATCTGGACACGGCGTTTTGAGAAGCAGCCCGAGATCGACATCGTCAACTCCCACGTGCGCGTGATTCGCGCCCGCTGCGGCAGCAACGCCTTCATTCCAAAGGAGTATCTCCATCTGGACCTCATGGAATGGTGCGAAAACGCCCTGCGTTTCATCAAAAAGAAGAACCTGAATTATCAGTTTATCGACAGCCACTATTGGGACGCGGGCATCGCGGGGCAGCGTCTCGCCGAGGCCTTGAGCGTCACTCACGTGCACACTCCCCACTCGCTCGGTCTGTGGAAAAAACAGCAGATGGAGACTGATTATCCGGAACGCGCCGATTCATTCGAAAAGGAATTCAACTTCACCGAACGCATCAAGCACGAGACCATCCTCTATCGCACGTGCGATCTCGTCGTTGCCACCACTCCGCCACAGCTCGACATGATCACCTCCGACTACGGCATCCCCGAGAGTCGAGTGCAGATGATCCCGCCCGGCTATGATGACAACCGCTTCTTCCCGGTGAGCGAAGCCTCGCGGCAAATGATTCGCCGCCGCCTTGGTTTCAACAAACCCACCATCCTTGCCCTCGGCCGGCTCGCGACCAACAAAGGCTACGATCTTCTGATCAAAGCCTTCGCCCTCGTCGCCAAACGCCAGCCCGACATCATCCTTCATCTCGCAGTGGGCGGCCAAAAGATGGACACCCAGGAGAAACGTATTCTCGCCGAGCTCAAGGCGCTCGCCAAAAAACTCGGTCTCCAAAAGCGCGTAAAGTTTGCCGGTCACATCGATAACAAGGATCTGGCGGACTATTACCGCGCAGCCGATCTCTTCGTGCTCAGCAGCCGTTACGAACCCTTTGGCATGACCGCCATCGAATCCATGGCCTGCGGCTGTCCCACCGTCATCACCATCCACGGCGGTCTCTTCCGCGCCGTGTCGTTTGGACGTCACGCCTTGTTCGGAGATCCCTTCGACAAGGAGGATCTCGGCATCATGATGCTCAAGCCGCTCAAACATCCCAAAATCTGGGTTCGCCTCTCCCGCATGGGCGCTCACAAGGCCCGCAGTTTGTTCACTTGGACGGGGATCGCCCAGCAGCTCATCAGCCTCGTCGAAGGCCGCCCCATGCTCAAGGCTCTCAACGACACCGAGTGGGAAGAGCCTTGGAACGACGGCGACTGAGACCCTATGCATACCATCAAACTCTTCAGCACCGACCTCGACGGCACTCTTCTCGGAAACCCCGAGTCCACCCGCCGCTTCGCCACCGCATGGGCCGCGCTCAGTCCCCGTCGGCGTCCGCTGTTGGTCTACAACAGCGGACGTCTGGTCGACGACATGAAGGTGCTCATCGCCCGCGGCGAACTTCCCCCTCCCGATTACTACATCGGCGGCGTCGGCACGCAGATTCACGACGTTCGCGCCGACCGGCCGTTCGACAACTTTTCCAAACATCTCACGAACGGCTGGGATCGCGACCGCGTTCAGGCCATCGTCGCCGCTTTTCCCGGCGTAAAGCCGCAAGCCGACGAATTCCAACACCCCTTCAAATCCAGCTGGTTTCTCGACAACGCCACCGGCGAACAACTTCGCGAACTCGGCCAACTGCTGCTCCGCGCCAATCTGGAGACAAGCCTCGTTTACTCCAGCCAGCGCGACCTCGACATCTTGCCACGCAACGCCACCAAAGGCGGCGCGCTGCGCTGGCTCGCCGAACACCTGGATATTTCTTCCGATCAGATCCTTGTGGCCGGCGACACCGGCAACGACAGCTCGATGTTCCTCCTCCCCGACGTGCGCGGCATCGTTGTCGAGAATGCCCAGCCCGAGCTTCTGGAAGCCACGGTGGCTCAACCGTTCTACAGCTCGCGCCTTGTCATGGCCGACGGCGTGCTCGACGGTCTCCGCCACTACGGCGTGCTCACCGAGTTGCCATCGGCCGAAGGCTCCGGCCTCGCCACCGAAGAGCATCCCCCCGGCTTCCGCCTGCTCTTCACCGGCACCCGTCTCGGTCCTCTCGATACCGCCGAGAAACAGTTTCTCCTCACCGCCTACGAACGCGCGCTCGTCGCGTTGAAAAAAAACATCACCCCGCTCGGCTTCTCCGCCTGCTCGTTGAACGACAATCCGGTCACCGGCACCGACGCCAACTACCGCAGCGTATGGGCCCGTGATGGCGGCATCACCATCATCAACACCATTGATCTGGACGATCCCGCCATCCGCACCGCCCAGCGCGCCACGCTCGACACGCTCCTCAACGCCTCCTCACCCAACGGCCAGATCCCCGCCAACGTCCGCATCGACGACGGCGTCGCCGATTACTCCGGCGTCGGCAACATCTGCTCCATCGACAGCGGCCTGTGGATCATCATCGCCTTCTACAACTACGTCGCGAAGACCGACGACCATGCCTTCCTCCACGCGCATGCCGGCCGGCTCCAGCGCGCCATGGACTGGCTCAGCGCCCACGACAGCAACAACGACGGCCTCCTCGAAATCCCCGAGGCCGGCGACTGGACAGATCTCTTCGGCCGCTCCTACAACGTCCTCTACGACGAAGTCCTCTGGTATCGCGCCAACGTCTGCTACGGTCGCCTTCTTGAATTTCAGGGCGAATACGGCCGCGCCGCCGACTACCTCCGCTGGTCGCAGCACATTCGCTCCCGCGTGCTCACCTCTTTCTGGCCCAGCACTCTCACGCCCACCGGCGGCCCCCACCGCTTCGCCGACCGCCAGTTTGATCTCGGCGACACCCAATACCTTCTCGCGGAAATCACGCCGTTTGCCTTCAACTGGCGCTGCGACGTCTTCGGCAACGTGCTCGCGTTTCTCATGAACCTGCTGGACGCCGACCGCGCCCGCACCGCCTTCCGCTTCATGTGGGGCGCCGGTGTCAACGAGCCGTGGCCCGTCGCCAATCTTTATCCCGTCGTTCAAGCCGGCGATCCCGACTGGCGCGCCTACTACACGGTCAATCTGCTCAACCTTCCCAACCACTACCACAACGGCGGCGCGTGGCCCATGGTCGGCGGCATGTGGGTGCGCTTCATTCACCGTCTCGGTTTCCACGAAGTCGCCTGCCGCGAACTCCTCAAGCTCGCCCGTCTCAACCAGCTCGGCCGCGATCAGGAGTGGGAATTCAACGAATGGGCCCACGGCCGCACCGGCCGCCCCATGGGCAAGGCCTTCCAAGCCTGGTCCGCTGCCAGCTTCATCCGCGCCTGCCAGGAACTCGAAGCCGATCCCTCCCACCTCACCAGCGACTGATCTCCCTGCCTTAACAACACTCTGATCCAATCCGCCTGATGTCCCACCCCCGTATTCTCTGCTTCGGTGAAATCCTGTGGGATTTCATGCCGGCCGGCCTTTTTGCCGGCGGCGCTCCTTTCAACGTGGGGTATCACCTGAAGCAGCACGGCGTCGACGTGCGGCTCGTTTCCGGCATCGGCCGGGACCTCCTCGGCGAAGAGCTTCTCCGCCGTCTGCGTTACTGGGAAATGGATACTGAGCTCCTGACACGCCACAGCGGCCTGCCTACCGGCTACGTCCGCGCAACACTCGGCGACACAGGAGACGCTTCCTACGAAATCACCGCCAGCGTGGCTTGGGACCAGATTTTCATGAATGAAGACGTTGCCCGCGCCGCGGTCGGTGCGCAGGCGCTGGTATTCGGCTCCCTTGCACTGCGATCGGCCTTCAACCGCACCGTTCTGGATCGCATCTTTGCCGTGTTGCCTGCGGACGCGTGGCGTGTCTTCGACGCAAACCTGCGTCCTCCGCACGACGACCTTGATCTTGTGCGCAACCTCGCCTCCCGCGCCACCCTCCTCAAGCTCAACGCCGCCGAGGCGGCCCGCCTCACCGACGGCGGCAACGAACAGCCCGGCCGCGAGGAACGCGACGCCCGTGAACTGGCGTCACGCCACGGCTGCCGCCATGTATGCGTGACCAGCGGCGCCCGCGGGGCCGGCCTGCTGCACGACTCGATCTGGCATTGGGAACCCGCGCGGGAAATCGTCGTGGCCGACACCGTCGGCGCGGGAGATTCCTTCCTCGCGTCTTTACTCACCCACCTGCTTGAAGGTCATCTATCCCCAAAAGAATGCCTCGCCCGGGCTTGCCGCCTGAGCGAATGGGTCGCATCTCAGCGCGGCGCCACCCCGTGCTACAACGAAGCCGCCTCGCACCTCGTTGAATAACACTCAGACGGCCGGTTTCATTCTCAGGCTCGCGGAACCGTCCCGGCACCAACCCCCGAACTCGACGCCTCGGACCGCTTTTCGGCGGCGACGATATCTCGCACCATCGCATGGTATTTTTCTCGAGGTAACGTCTCCCACGCCATGCGGGCGAGATAGGATCCGCCGATGATCATCATCACCGCGCCCATGACCATGAACCAGAGCGCGCCAGTGTCCGCGCCTGCGCGCGAGGCCTCTCCCGACACCCACTCCGGAGCCAGCCGCGGCAACAGTTCCATCACAAAACCCATTCCGAAAAATCCAATGACGTTAGGTAAATTCATACCCATTACCTTGCGGGAGCCGTGCCAACAAGGCTTGGGCCGCCATCGGCACGGCGGATCAACAGCTTAACTCGGCGCCAGGTTTGTTCCGTTTTTATTTTCCTGCAAAATGCACGTCAGTCTCCGCCGGAGGATTGCAACGTGCATGCCTTCAGAGGTCGCCCAGCTGCGGACGCAACACGATCTCCTCGACCACCGTGCGACGGCCCAACCGGTAGACATCCAGAAACGCGCGCGCCACATCCTCCGCCGGCATGATGCGCTCCTCCTGCACTCCGCTCCCGGACCACGACGGCGACCAAGTCGCGCCCGGATGCACACAGCAAACGCGCACTCCGGCCTTTTTGGTTTCCTCGCGCAACACTTTCGCGAGCCCCGTCACGCCAAACTTCGCCGCGCAGTAAGCCGCCGAGTTCGGATACGCTCCGAGCCCCGCGATCGAGCTCATGAAAAACACATCGCCACTTTTGCGCTTCATCATCGCCGGCACGAAGGCGCGGGAAACCAGAAACGCGCTCCGCAGATTGGCCGCCACGATACGGTCGAAATCCGCGACCTTGGTTTCCCCAAAAGGCGCGGCGGCAAACACGCCGGCGTTGTTGATCAGCACATCCACATGCTTGAACTGCATCGCCACGGCCGCCGCCAACGCATCGACGGCATTCTCGTCGGCCACATCACAGGAAAACACCTCGGACGTCGCCCCGAGTTTCATACAAGTGCGCTGTACCGCCGCGAGATTCCGTGCGTTGCGGGCGACCAGCGCGAGACGCACGCCGGGCAGCTCGCCCGCAAACACCTTGGCGATGGCCGCACCGATGCCCTGGGATGCGCCGGTGATGAGGACGACGGGAGATTTCATGCCACGAGCCAAAACCGGATCGCCGCGACACGGAAGCCCGGATTAACGGTGCGACCGCGCGGGATGCTTCACGATCAGCACACCAACGACCGAAAATCGGAGAAATCCGCCGCGAAGCCACCCTTCACGCCCTTGCAGATCACGCTCACCGCGTCGTGTGAGTGCAGCGATTCGAGATGCGCGCAGGCGATTTGAAAATCCTTGATGCGCGCGTCGGCGTTGAACTGCTGGTAAAGCAATCGCGCCGCATCCTCGACGAATTTCACATGGGCGCCGTTGAGCTCGGCGAAGGCCTGCTCGTCCTCGCGCTTCACCATCACCTGCGTCTCGGTCTTGAGCGCGGCGACGCAGAGCGCGTGCACATCCTCGATCCAGATTTTCTTGCCCTGCGTTTCCTCGAGGATGATGCGCGCCTTGCTGCGTTGCGAATGCGGGATCGCGTAGGCGCCGCGCTTGTCGCGCGCATGTTCGGCCAATTCCGCCGAACACGGACATGCCGACGAATAGATAAAATCGAAGTGAATGAAGCGCCGGTAGACGCCCGCCTCGGTCATCACGCCCTCGAACGCCACGTTGTAAAACTGGTAGCCGTCGAGCCCGCTGCGCAGGCTGCGCTGCACGAGCGGATAGGAGAAGCTGATCTTCAGCCGCGCCGCCTTGCTTTCCACCCGGCGCAGGTAGGTCGAAAGAATCCGCCCCATCCACTCGCCGGTGAAGACCTCGTTCTTGTGGTCGTAAAATGAACGTACAATGCGGCTCATGTTGATCCCCTTGAGGTCGGCCTTCAGGGAAACGGTGCCCGTGATGCCGGCTTCCAGCGTGAGGACCTTGCGCTGCTTGGTGCGGAATTTCAGCGGCAGTTTGAAATTGGAGACGCCGACCTGCTGAATCGGCACATGCACGCTGTCCGCGGAATTATTGGCGGCCTCCATCATGTCGGGCAGCGTGGCGACGTAGGCCGGCGTGGCCTTGAACTTCGCGTCGTAGCGGCGCTTGATTTTCGGAGCCTCCCCACCCGCCGTCGGATGGAGATACATGGACTTCTTGGCTTTCATTTTTCGTTTTTGGGTTGGAGCCAGACGGGGACCGATAACCGTTCCCGCGGATGCGGGATAAACTGGCGGAGAGTGGATTTTAAAACGCGTCGGGGCCGAAGTATTCGGCAAAATTGCGGGGCGTTTCGTAAAGTTTAACAGAATGCAGCTTCCCAACCTTGATGTGAGGCGCGAGCTCGTTCCAGAAGGCGATCACGAGGTTCTCGGTTGAAGGAATGATACCGCGCAGAAAATCGACCTCGTCGTTGAGGTTGTGGTGGTCGCACTTGTCCACGATCACCTTGTTCAGCAGGCGCTTTAATTCGCCCAGCTCCATGATGTAGCCGGTCTCGGGATCGGGTTCGCCGCGCAGGGAAACCTCCAGCACGTAGTTGTGACCGTGCCAGTGCGGGTTGGTGCAAAGGCCGTAGTGCTCCACATTCCACGCCTGGCTCTTCGACGGATTATGAAGCCGGTGCGCCGAATTGAAATGCACCTGGCGCGTGATGATGACCGTGCCCTTGAGCGGGCGCACGACGGGTGCGGAGGCTTTCGATTTGGCGGTTTTCTTGGGCATGGAAGGGTTATCAGGTAGCACAAAACCACGCCGGGTCAATGCAGGCGAAGGGTTTGCCCGGCTTCACGGAGCGGACCCGCCGGAAACATCAAAAACCCCTTGCGCACGCACGTGGGGAGCCCTTCATCCAATTCAAACATGGGCATGCGCATCTCCATCCTCGCCAGTGGCAGTTCGGGCAACTGTGCCGTGCTGCGCACGGGGGGCGCCTGCGTGCTGGTCGATGCCGGCTTTTCCCAACGCAAACTCAGCCAGCTGCTGAAGGGCGCGGGCGAGGCGATGGAGCACATCGACGCCGTCTTCCTCACCCATGAACACGGCGACCACGCGTCGGGCATCGAAGGGTTGAGGAAATTCCCCCGCGTGCAGGTGTTCGCCAACGCCGCCACCGCCCGCGCCGTGCAGGCCAAACTCGCCTTCAAACCGGCCTGGCAGGTGTTCGAGACCGGCGCACGGTTCCGCTTCCGCGATCTCGAAATTGAAAGCTTTCATGTGCCGCACGACGCTCAGGAACCGGTGGGGTTCACGTTTTCGACCGGACATGAGGCGAATCCATCCGCACCCGTCCAGCGCATCGCCTGGCTCACCGACCTCGGCCACGCCCCGCTGCACATCCATGAACGTATTCGCGATGTGGATGTGGTGGTCGTCGAATCCAACCACTGTCCTCGCCTGCTCGAAGCCGACATCAGGCGCCCCTGGCCCACCAAACAGCGCATCTCGGGCCGTCACGGTCATCTGTCCAACGAAGCCACGAGGGAATTGCTCGAAGCCGTGGCCAGCCCCCGGTGGCAACATGTCTTCCTCACGCACTTGAGTCGTGATTGCAACAGCCACGCGGCGGTTGAAACCGCCCTCGCCGGACTGCGCTCCCGTCTAAGCTGCCGGTTTTCCATTGTCGCGCCGGGCGGCGGCACTCCCCCGGTTGAAATCGCCGACATTACCGCCGTATAATCACTTTAATCTCCGGCTGTTCAGACTGGCCTTCGCCATGCTGATGCTCAGCTTCCCAATTTTTAAATCCGATGAATCCGCTTACACAATTTCGCCGCACCAAGATCATTTTCACGCTCGGCCCCGCCACCGAAAGCGAAGAGATGCTGGAAAAGCTCATCCTTGCCGGGGTCGACGTCGCCCGCCTCAACATGGCGCACGCCAAGCACGAATGGACCCGTGACGTCATCCGCCGCATCCGCGCCGTGTCCAAGAAGGTCGGCCGTGAGATCGCCATCATGATGGACATCAAAGGACCCGAGATTCGCACGGGCGACGTGGACAGCCCCATCGAACTTAAGGCGGGCGAGACTTTTGACTTCACCGTCAAGCCCGGTGGCGATCGCGAGAACGGCGAGGAAATCCGCTCGGTCAACGTCAACTACCAGGATCTCGTAAACGACATCAACATCGGTGACATCGTGCTTGTTGACAGCGGTCTCATGCGTTTCGAAGTCCTCGGGAAGGACAACAACCATATCCGTTGCAAGGTCCTCACTCCCGGCGCCCTCACTTCCCGCCGTCACATCAACCTTCCCGGCGTGAAGGTCAACCTCCCCTCCTTCACCGAGAAGGACCGCCTCGACACTCTCGTCGGCATCGAGGAAGGCATCGACTTCGTCGCGCTCTCCTTCGTCCGCGAGGCCAAGGACATCGTGCAGCTCCGCGAATTCCTTTCCGACAACAAATCCCAGGCCAAGATCATTGCCAAGATCGAGGACCAGACCGCCATCGCCAACCTCGAGGAAATCATCAAGGCCACCGACTCCCTCATGGTCGCCCGAGGCGACCTCGGCATCGAGTGCCCGCTCGAAGAACTGCCCGTCATCCAGCGTCGCGCCGTCAAGTCCTGCCTCGACTACGGCAAGCCCGTCATCATCGCCACCCATACCCTTGAGTCGATGATCAGCTCCCCCGTCCCCACCCGCGCCGAAATCACCGACGTCGCCAACGCCGTCTACGAAAAGGCCGACTGTGTGATGCTCTCCGGTGAAACCACCGTCGGCAAATACCCCCTCGAATGCGTGCAGGTTCTCGACAAGATCGCCCGCCGCATCGAACAGGAGGGACCGTTCGAGTTCGCCGAACCCGAATACCTCACTGGTGATCGCATCAAGCTCCTCCACTCCGCCGTCCTCCTCGCCCACCAGATTCCCGACTCCATCCTGGTCACATTCACGCGCCACGGCACCATGGCCGGCGGTCTCGCCGCGCTTCGCCCCGCCCTCGCCCCGATCTATGCGATGACCAACTCGATCGAGGTCCTTCGCCAACTCCGTATCCTGCGCGGCGTGGAGCCTTACCTGCTCCCGCTCGACTCCGACCCCGACCATACGATCAGCAGCGCCATTTTCTTGCTGCAAAAAGAGGGCCGGATCCAGGTCGACGACAAGCTCATCATTGCCACCGACATCCTGGCCGCCGACCGTCTCGTCAACAGCGTCCAGCTGCGCACCGTGCGTTGAGCTTACCCACACGGTTGCTTCCCGAGCCGCTCCGCCAAGAGCGGCTTTTTCATGCACTCATGTTTTAATTTAAAACATATCAACATATACACATTTATTGATATGTTTTATTGACCAAGGTGGATTCTTCATCCTTGTTACCGTCCTCGTTGTTTGAAATCGCCTCCTCCCTGGAGACGTGAGTGTGCAGCGGTCGGGGAATGCCGTGAGATCCGGCGACAGTCGCGCTGCGGTATCGAGTCACAAGCCCACCATCCGCCGACGCTAACGAGCGTCGGACGAGCAAAGCACAGCCGCGCGCCCAGCGCGCACGGCCAAGGCGAAGGGCAAGGTCACGGGTTCGTCCCGTCGCAAACTCGGAGTCCGAATACCCGGCTGCGCGCTCAAACCCAAAAATGTCATCGCAAAAATGAATACATCCACCGGGACGCCTCCGCGCGTCCTCACCCACACGCTCGGCTATCCTCGCATCGGCGAAAAGCGCGAGCTCAAGAAAGCCACCGAAGCCTACTGGTCAGGAAAACTCACGCGCACCGAACTCGAAACCACCGCTCGTGAACTCCGCCGCAAACACTGGCTCGTGCAGCAGCAGGCCGGCATCGATCTCATTCCGTCCAACGATTTCAGCTTCTACGACCAGATGCTCGATCTCACCTGCCTCGTGGGCAACATTCCACCCCGCTTTGACTGGCGCGGCGGCGACGTCGACCTAGACACCCGCTTCGCCCTCGCGCGTGGCGTCCGCTCCGGCATGCCCCCGCATTCGCATTCGGAAGATTGCACCTGCGGATCGCACGCCAAGCCCACGCACGCCTGCGAGATGACCAAGTGGTTTGACACCAACTATCATTACATCGTCCCCGAGTTTTCGGCCGACACCCATTTCACCCTCTCATCTACGAAGATCTTTAACGAGTTCTCCGAAGCGCTCGCTCTCGGCATCAAGACAAAGCCCATCCTCATCGGCCCCGTCACCTACCTGTCCCTCGGCAAAGTCCACGGCGCCCATCAAGCCGCCTTCAACCGCCTCAACCTGCTCGACCGTCTGCTCCCCGTTTACGTCGAGATCGTCAAAAAACTCGCCGCTCTCGGAGCCGAATGGATCCAGTTCGACGAGCCAGTCTGCGCACTCGACCTCGATGCCTTGCAACACGCGGCTCTAGCCAAGACCTACGCTGCGCTGACCGAAGCCGCCCCCTTGGTTAAAATCATCGTCGCCTCCTATTACGGCGGATTGCGTGACAATCTGCGCACATTCCTCGCCCTGCCCGTGCACGCCTTTCACATCGACGTAACACGCGCACCACGCGAGCTCGACACCGTGCTTCGCGAGTTTCCCGCAAACAAGCGTCTCTCCCTCGGCCTCGTCGATGCACGCAACATCTGGCGCACTGATTTTCAGGCTGCACTCCCACTGCTCGAAAAAGCCGCTGCCCTGCTGGGCCGCGACCGTCTGATGGTCGCGCCTTCCTGCTCTCTGCAACATGTGCCCGTCACGCTTCGCCATGAGACAAAACTCGACGCGGAGCTCAAAAGCTGGCTCGCATTCGCCGAGGAAAAACTGGCCGAAGTCGTCATTCTGCGTGACCTCTTGACCAACTCCGTCAACACCGAGGCGCTCACCTCCAATAAAGCCGCCGCCGCTTCGCGCCGAGCCAGCCCGCGCATCCACCGTCCGGAAGTGAAAGCCTGTGCTGCCAGCGTCACCACGCGCGACCTGCAACGCAGCTCTGGGTTTCACGAACGCCAGCCAAGCCAACGAGCACGCCTGAAACTCCCGCTGCTTCCCTCCACCACTATCGGTTCTTTTCCGCAAACCGCCGAAGTCCGCGCCGCCCGCGCCCGCTGGAAAAAAGGCGAGCTAAGTCTTGCCGACTACGAAATATTCCTCAAACGAGAAACCCTCGCCTGCGTGCGCTTCCAGGAAGAGGCCGGTCTCGACATGCTCGTTCACGGCGAGTTTGAGCGTAACGACATGGTCGAGTATTTCGGCGAACAAATCGACGGCTACGCCTTCACCGAAAACGGCTGGGTGCAGAGCTATGGTTCCCGCTGCGTAAAACCACCGGTGATCTACGGCGACGTCGCCCGCCCCGCGCCGATGACCGTCCGATGGATCTCTTACGCACAGTCGCTTACCAAGCTCCCCATGAAGGGCATGCTCACTGGCCCCGTTACCATGCTTCAGTGGAGCTTCGTGCGCGACGACCAGCCGCGCAGCGAAACCGCCTTTCAAATCGCGCTCGCCCTTCGTGATGAAGTTCTCGATCTGGAACGCGTCGGCATCGCGGCCATACAGATCGATGAGCCCGCCATCCGCGAAGGCCTTCCGCTCCGACGCGAAGATTGGAAACATTACCTCGGTTGGGCCGTGGATGCGTTTCGCCTCTGTGCCGCCGGCGTGCGTGACGACACGCAAATCCATACGCACATGTGCTACTCTGAGTTCAACGATATCATCGGTGATATCGCCCGGCTCGATGCCGACGTGATCACCATTGAGACTTCGCGCTCCAACATGGAACTCCTCGAAGCCTTCGTGGACTTTAAGTATCCCGCCGAGATCGGCCCTGGTGTTTACGACATCCATTCCCCCCGCGTGCCGGGCAAAGGAGAAATGGAAGTGCTTATCACCAAAGCCTCTCAGGTGCTCCCGATTGAAAACCTGTGGATCAATCCCGACTGTGGTCTGAAGACGCGCGGCTGGGCCGAAGTGAAACCTGCTCTCGTCAACATGGTGCAATGCGCTCGCGCCCTTCGCCAACACCATGCGACCGCCACAGCCAACAAAGCCTGAACTCAATCACCTCCACACGCGCCTCTTTCACCGGGGGCGCGTTTTTTCATTTCCAGCCGGCGCCAATGCACCGAGCCCCTTGACGCTTTTGCTACCGTGGAGTTCGTTTGCCTTCCGGCATATCGCCACCCAGCTCCCATTTTTCGCCATGTCCACCGACACCCCCATTCCCGTCACCGTCCTCACCGGCTTCCTCGGCTCCGGCAAAACCACCCTGCTCAACCGCATCCTCACCGAGCAGCACGGCAAGAAACTCGCCGTCATCGAAAACGAATTCGGCGAGGTCGGCGTGGACAACCAGCTCGTCATCTCCTCCGACGAGGAACTCTTCGAGATGAACAACGGCTGCATCTGCTGCACCGTGCGCGGCGACCTCATCCGCATCCTCGGCCGCCTCATGAAGCGCAAGGACAGGCTCGACGGCATCCTCATCGAGACCACGGGCCTCGCCGATCCCGGCCCCGTTGCCCAGACCTTTTTCACCGACGACGAGATGCGCACCCGCTTCCGCCTCGACAGCATCGTCACCCTCGTCGACGCCAAGCACGTCCTTCTTCACATCGACGATTCACCCGAGGTTAAAAAACAGATCGGTTTCGCCGACGTCCTCATCCTCAACAAGACCGACCTCGTCACCCCCGCCGAACTCGACGCGCTCGAAGCCCGCATCCACAAGATGAACGGCGCCGCCAAAATCCACCGCACGCAGAACTCCGCCATCGATCTCAAGCACGTCCTCGACGTCGGCGGCTTCAATCTCTCCCGCGCCACCGAGCTCGATCCCGAGTTCCTCAAGCCCGACTACCCCTTCGAATGGGCCGGCGCCTACGACCTCCCCGCCGGCACCCTCAACCTCGCCATCGGCCACTGCGACCACGAAGGCCATGATCATGGCCACTCGCACGAGGGCCACGACCACGCGCACGGCGATCACCACCATCATCACCACAACGGCAACGAGAACGAACTCGACGTCGTGATCATGCGCGTGAAATCCCTCGACGAAAAAGACATCGCCGCCGCCCGCGAGGCCGCCGTGCACGTCTTCGCCGACTGGGAAACCCGCCTCAAGTCCGGCGACACCTTCATCCCCGGCGGCACCCTCCACCGCCTCCTCCTCGAAGACGGCCACGGCCACTACCCGCTCGAAATCAAAGAACCCGGCCTCTACCTCGTCTTCGAAGGCTGCGGTGAAGAACCCCTCCACATTTATCCCGCCGGCTCCGACGATAACTTCCGCCCGTCATGGCAGGAAGACTACGCTCACAGCCACTCGCATGACGACGACGTTTCCAGCGTCGGCATCAGCACGCCCGGCGATCTCGATGGCAAACGCCTCAACGCCTGGATCGGCGAACTCCTCAAAACCAAAGGCGGCGACATCTTTCGCATGAAAGGCGTGCTCTCCGTGAAAGGCTCGCCCAACCGCTTGGTTTTCCAGGGCGTGCACATGCTCTTCGACGCCAAGTTCGACAAGCCTTGGGGCAGCGCCCCGCGCACCAACACCCTTGTCTTCATCGGCAAGAACCTCGACCGCGCCGCGTTGAACGAAGGCTTCAAAGCCTGCCTCGCATAACACCTGGCAAACACCGACTCAGAACCGCACGGTGGCCTTCGCGCCGACCATGCGCGGCGCGCCGGGCACATTCGTCGGATCACCAAAACCGCCGCCGATATTGCCCGCGTCGATCAGATAATGCTTGTTGAAAAGATTGTTCACGAAGCCAGCGAACTCCCAGCGATTGCTTCGCGGACGATAACCGATGCGGAGATTGACGAGTGTAAAGCCGCCCTGCCGCAGCACACCTCCGTTTTGCGCATTGTTGTCCTCGAAGTAGTGGGCCGACTGGTAGGTCATCACCGGCGTGATGAAGATCGCGCCGTGATCCGTGGCCGGCAGCGTAAGTGTGCCGCCAAACGAGAGCGTGTGGCGCGCAGCGAGACGGAAGGTGTTGCCCGCATAAGCCTGCGGCTGGCCTGAATCATCCAGCGCCGCAAATCTGGCGTCCGTGAATCCGTAGGACCCGAACAGCGTGAGCTCCCGGGTGACCGCGCCTTGCACGGTTCCTTCGAATCCCTGTCCGCTGGCACGGCCACCGTCAACGGATTGGGTGCCTGCAGGCACCGTGCGCAACGTCTGGAAATGATCGAAGTAATACTGGAAAACCGACAGTTCGTAGCGCAGGCGTTGACCGGGCGTGGAGCCTTTGATGCCGGCCTCGTAATTCCAGAGGGTTTCCTCGTGCAGCTCGAAGGGTTGCAGCGTCATCTGATCAAAACCGAGGACCGGTGCATGACGGCCGCGCGATACGGCCGCATAGGTGGTGAAGTTCGGCGTAAAAGCGTAGCGGGCGTCCACCTTGCCCGACCAAGAGGTGGCATCGGTGTCGGTTTCGAGCCGGCCCGCGGTCGGCTTGAAAAAATCGTTCCCGCCGCCGGTGCCCGGCAAGATGCCCGGAGGGAGGTGTCCTGTCATATCATTGAACGATTGGTAACCGGAAGTGATGTGCTCCTGTGTCACACGCAGACCGGCGCCGAGGGTGAGCTTGGGCGTGAGCTTGTAGTCGGAGCGACCGAAGAGATCGAAGGAGGTCGTCGAGGCATCCTTCGTATAGTGCTCGGAGTAGCGGCTGATCGCTCCGGGCAACGTGCCGGCCGGAAACCCGGTGAGAAAATTCCACAACACCCCCTCGTCCGTGCGCAGGGTCACGTTCTGGGCGTCCTTTTCTCCGGAAACGCCGCCTCCGATCATGGCGGTGAGCCGGTCGCCGCGGTCATAGGAGAAGCGCACTTCCTGACTCAGCTGATGTTCGTGGAAAGCTTCGCCGGGCTCCAGCAGGTAGAGCGCGGAGCCGTCGGCATCGAACTCGTCACGACTGTCCACCTGGCGCCACGCGCTGGTGGAAACAAGCGTCCACGCATCATTGAGTTCATGCCTGACGATGCCGGTGAGACCGACGATCGTGCGGTCGATGCCAAGAGCGGAACCGCGGGTGAGATTTGCGGCCGTGTAAGGATTGGTGTCACCGCCCGACGGTGCGATGATCGCGCTCTTAAAATCGATGCCCGGCGGGGTGTCGTGTTGATAACTGAAGATGAGATCGGCGGTCGTCGTGGTGTCCGGCTGCCAGCGCAGACTGGTGCGCAGGGCCGCGGTATCCACGCCTTGGAGCGTGGAGCCGTCGGCGAGGTTTTTGATAAAGCCGTCACTTTGATCAAAGGAGAAGGCAACACGGGCGAAGAGCTTGTCGGTGATGACCGGCGTGTTGATGTAGCCCTCGGCGGCACGCTGCCCATAGTCTCCTCCGCCTGCGGTAAGCGCGCCGGAAGTTTCATTGCGCGCCGGGTTGCTCGTCAGCGAAAGCGCACCGCCCTCCACCCCGCGACCGAACACGGTGGGTTGCGGTCCCTTGAAAACCTGGACGTTGTCCATGTCGAACAGAGCGACGTTGGCCCCGTGAATATTGGAAATCGAAACGCCGTCCTGAAAGACACTCACGCGCGGCTGGACGTTGGGGTCACTGGTATCGGTGGTGAGTCCGCGCAGATTAAGCCCCGCCGAATCGACTGCCTGCGTGGAAACAAAAAGCCCGGGAACCAGCGGCGCCAGATCCCCATAACCGGAGATTCCGTTGTCCGTGAGAAAATCCCCCGAGTAAGCCGTGACGGCCGCCGGCTGGCTCATGACAGCCTCGGCCAGTCGCGATGCAATGACTTCCACCGGAGCGAGCTGGATGGGCTCCTGGGCCCGAAGCCTCAGACCGGAAACCCCCAATGCACCGCAGATAAAAAAGCACGTCAGACGCAGGTCGCAGACTAATCGTATCGAACAGGTCGGCATTAAGGGAAACTAGGGACGGAAGATCGCCCCTGTTACGGCATGCCCACCCATCGGATGCAAGCCTTCGGGCCTACCGCGACTCATGAGATAGACCCTCATACTCTCTCGGTCTCCCCACCCGCACCGGACCCTCCACCCGGTTACGTCGGGCGACTCCCGCCTTGCGCGTAACGTCAACCCGCGCTCACTTGGCGACTTCATGCAACTCACCAAGCATTGGGCCGCGCAGCTCGACGACTACGTGATCGACCTTGGCTGGTCGTCAGACGGCACCCGCCTCGCCGCCGCCTCGTCCTCCGGCCCCGTCTCACTCTTTGCTTCCGCCGACGGTGCGCGCACCGACCTGCCCGGCCACGACGACGGCGCCAACTGCCTCGCCTGGCATCCTTCGCAGCCACTCCTAGCCACCGGCGGCCAGGACTCGAAGGTAAAACTCTGGGACGCCGCCACCGCCCAGCACACCTCTTCCGCCGAAGTCGGCGGTGCCTGGATCGAACACCTTGCGTGGTCGCCCGACGGCTCCAAGCTCGCCGCAGCCGCCGGTCGTCAGCTCGCGTTTTTCCGCACCGACGGCTCCGCGCTCCACGCTTTCCCCCTCGCGCCGAAAACCATCAGCGCCATCGCGTGGCAACCCGCCGGCGGCTGCCTCGCCTCCGCCTACTTCGGCGGCGTTTGCCTGTGGGATGCCGACGACTTCATCGCCCAAAAAGAATTTGCCTACGCCAACGGCATCCACGCCCTCGTCTGGTCGCCCGACAACCGCTGGCTAGTCTCCGGCAATCAAGACCCGAGCGTCCACCTCTGGCTCCCCGAAAAGAATGACGAGTTCCACATGAGCGGCTACGAGGGCAAGGTGAAGGAACTCTCATTCGACCGCGATTCCCACTGGCTCGCGACCGGCGGCGGCAAGGAAGCCTGCCTGTGGGACTGCACCGGCGGCGGCCCCGAAGGCCGTGAACCCACCATGCTCCCGCACGACGCCAAGGTCTGCGCCGTCGCCTTCCAAAACGCGCACGGCCTCCTCGCCACCGCGAGCGCCGGCGGCGTGGTCCAAATCTGGAGCCTCGAACGCCCCAAGCCCCTCCGCGCCACCGTCAAAATGCCCGTTCCCGCGACAAAACTTGCTTGGTCTCCCGATGATGGATTCCTCGCCGTCGGCAGCGAAAAAGGCGTCGTCTACGTGCTCAAATGCGAAGGGTAATGCCGTGTCATGCATCGCTTCATCCCTGACCCAGACGGCCTCACTGACTCCACGCTCGATCCCGCGCACACCGCCGCGATCAAACGTTGGACGCGCGACGTTCTCCGCCTCCACGAAGACGCAGTCATCACCGTAAGCGAAATCCCCTGCGCCGACGCCGGTTGCCCGCTGGTCGAAACGGCCGTGACGGTCTTCGACGAAGCCGGCACCCGCCTTTGGAAGTTCACGCGACCACGCATTGCCGTGACCAAGCTCATGCTTCGGCAAACGCTCGCCACACCGCCGGCGCACACGGCTGCACGCGCACCTTAAAAATCAAATCCGAGCAGCAGCCGCAGCAGCGAATAATCCTGCGAACGCACATCCGGATCGTTGTAACGCACCTCGTGCTTCAGCCCCAGGCTCAGCGTATCGGTGAGTTTCTTTGTGATCTCCAGCTGGTGCTCCCACCCATCGTTGCCCGAATCGAACGCGTAATAATAAACCGCCCGCTCCGCCAGGGAGATGCGCCACGGGAACTGCAAGTCCGCCTCGGAAAAAATCGACTCCGCATGCGTGCCATTATGCACACCCCCGTCGTCTTCCCAGTTGTCGAACAGGTTTTCCGACAAGCCTGTGCGCACCTGCCAGTTCTTCGTTTTCACGACGGTCGCCCCGCCGCCGATCTCCTGCTGGAGGAGCACATAGTCGCTGTTCACTCCGTTGATTTTGTAGGCGCGATTCCATTCATAGGCCGGCCGGTAGACGGTAAACATCCGCTTCGGCAACGTGTGCCGCCACATCCCGTTCCCCTTGAGAATATCCGCGCTGACCGTCCCCTCGGTTTTGCTGTAATCGTATTGGCTCGCGAGGGAAACCTCGTCCTTCGTCCACTTGCGCCCGAGCTTCGCCGCGAGCAACAAATCGCTGTGCTTCTGCGTGTCGTGATTGACCTGGGAGGAAACCGCAAACCGGCCGCTCCACGGACCAAAAAAATCCCGTAGAAACTTCGCCATGCTTGCCGGGAAATCAGGCGCCTCGGCCAGTTTCCGCTCATCATGGGCCGGCTTGGCGACCGGAGTGTGTTTCACCGCCGGCGTCTCCGCAACGATCCGCGCCTTGTCCGCCGGCACGCGCAGTTCACCGAACCGCACCGACTGAAAAATCAACGTGTTGCCATCCTTCGCGATCAACCGGCCCTGCAGACGATCGCCGTTGGCATACACAAGCACCTGGGAAGCCGACGAAACTTCCGCCTGCGCCATCCGCGCGCCCAGCAGCACCACCAAAATAAATCCGGCGGTTCGAAACAAAATCTTGGATCCGAACAACACGTCGCCCAGAACGCGGACGGAGCCGGCCGGTTTCAACCCTTATTCCCCTCATCGCGAAAAAAATCCCCGCGGACGCTCAAATCAAACACGCGTCCAACGCCGCTCGCATCGCCGCCTCGTCCAGTCCCGCGCCGATAAAAACCAATTCCTGCCGGCGATCTCCGTGAGGCTCCGTCCAAAGCGCACGGATCGACTCGGGCCGGTCTTCGAGCCGCGCCCGCCCGCTTTCCACCATGGCCGCCCACCACGGATTCAACACCTCATGACGCACGACACCACCGGCCACCGATAAAAACGCCATCTCGTCCGGCTGCTCCTTCGTCCAATAAAACCCCTTGGCCCTCAGCAACCCCGGCAGTCCCCGCTCGACCAACGCCCGCAATGCGTCTTTTGCAAACGGACGCCGCGCCTGATAAACAAACGACGTGATCCCGTATTTCACCTCGTGCGCGGGGCGATCAGTCGCAGCCGCCGCGCGCATGACCAGTGATCCCGGAGCCGCCGCATTGAGCGCCCTCACCCATCGCGCCGCTCCCAACGTCGCCGACGCGTCGAATCTCACTCGCCCAAGCAGGAACTCACTCGACAGCTGCCCGTGCTCCGTCCGCACGATTTCGGCACGGCCGTTCAATCCGCACACCAGCGCCTCCACCTTGGCGACAGTCCCTTCGTCCGCGCGGTCGCATTGGTTGAGCACCAACACATCCGCGCACTCCACCTGTTCCAGCATCAGTTCAAACACCGGTCGCACACCCGCCACCGCCACCGACCTTTCCGCCGCAGTCGATTTTGCATTCAGCCGCTCCGCCTTCTCGGCTTCCTTTGAAAACGAGATGACATCGATCACGCTCACCAACGCCGACAGCATCGCAAAGTCCCCGAGCGTGCGCCCGAAGGGATTCTTTCGCATAAACAAATTGGCGATTCCACGCGGCTCGGCCACGCCCGTCGTCTCGATGATGATATGTTCGTAGCGTCCCGTGGACGAAAGCTCCGCCACCGTTTCGGCCAGCTCGTCCTTGCTGGAGCAACACACACAGCCGTTCCCCAGCTCGACGACATCGCTGGTGTTTTCAAAACCCGCACGCACGACCGCACCATCGATGTTAAGCGCCGCCACATCGTTGACGACCGCCGCCCATTCCCGTCCATCCGCCTGTGCCAGCAAGTGCTTAAGCAAGGTGGTTTTACCTGCCCCCAAGAAACCGCAAAGAACGGTTACCAACGGTTTTTCCTTCTGATTCATCAACGGGCCCATGGCTTAAAAAGATCCAATGAAATTTCTTTAATGGCGCAAGTCACACAATACGAAGTTGTTTTATATTTATTGAGATTGAGTCCTAAAAACAATATTGACGATCTCAATTTGAGAAGGAGTCTCATGATCGAAATTAAGCCATCCCTTACATGTCGACCATCACCATCACATCCTTTCTTCGTCTTCGTCAGACGCGCGGTCTCTTGAGCGCACTTGTTTTGAGCGCGCTCGCTTCGTCCGAGGCCATGGCCGACGAGAATCTCTTCGGCTACGTCAGCGGCGCCGAGACCCTGCCCGCAGGACATTACGACTTGGAGCAATTCACGACCCTGCGCACCGGCAAGGACGGCGGCCGGTATCGCGGCTGGGATTTTGAGTCTGAAGTCGAATACGGAGTCACCGACCAACTTCAGCTGTCGGCGTCTCTGATTCAGCACCACTTCGACATGAACGGCGTCCCCGGCCAGGACAACCGCAACGACTACGTCTTCGGCGGCGTCAACCTCGGCGCCAAATACCGCATCAAAAGTCCCTATAAAGACGGCTACGGCCTCGCCTTCAGTCCCGAGATTGGTCTGCGCCGTTACGACGATGTCGGCGGCCTTATCGAACACTCCCTCTTCATCGCCCCGACGCTGATCTACCAAAAAAACGCTCTCGGCGACACTCTCGTCTTCGCCGCCAACGGAGGCTTTGAACTCGCCTGGGGCAAGAAGCCCGCCGAGCAATACGACCACGAACTCGCCCTTCAGGGAGGAGCCGGCATCTCCTATCGATTCGCCCCCGGCTGGTTCGCCGGCGTCGAGACGCACACACGGGCGGAGTATCCCGACTTCCAGTTTCCCTCCAACTTCGAACACTGGGCCGTCTTCGCCGGTCCCTCCCTTCACTACGGTGCGGAGCGTTGGTGGGCCACCCTCACCTGGTCGTATCAAGTTTACGGACACGGCGTGGACGAACCGATCCCCGGCTACACCTACGCCGAGGAGACCCGCAGCGAACTCCGCCTGAAAGTCGGTTTGAACTTCTAACCTCCCCCCTCTTCTCTCTTCTTTGTGAAAATCTCCGCCCACGCTCTCCTCCTCGGCGCACTGGCTGTTTTCTGCACGGCCTCCGCCGTCCGCGCCGACGAAAACTACTTCGGCTACACCTACGGCTCCGACACCTTGCCCAAAGGCCGCTCCGAGATCTACCAGTGGATCACCTCCCGCACGGGCAAGGCCGACGGCTCCTACTCCGCCCTCGATCTTCAAACTGAGATAGAGCACGGCTTCACCGACCGCCTCCAGGGCTCCCTCTACCTGAACGGCATAAGCCACGACATCAGCGGCGTCACCGGCTTCACCGATCGCAACCGCACCAACTTCAACGGCCTCCAGGGCTCCCTCAAATACAACCTCCAAAGCGTCGATCGCGGCGGCTGGGGCGTCTCCGTTTATCTGGAACCCGGCTACAAACGTTATTCGGCCTCCAGCGGCGACCGCACCGACATCTACTTCCTGGAACCAAAACTCATTCTCCAAAAAAACTATCTCGATGACACGCTCGTCTGGGCGACCAACATCGGCAGTGAGTTTGAGCGTGAGCACGATCTGGTCGCCGACGCTTGGGAAAGCGAATTGGAACTCCAGATCAGCACAGGCCTGAGCTACCGTTTCGCCCCCGGCTGGTTTGCCGGACTGGAAGCCCTCGCCACCTCCGCCTTCGAAAAAATGCACCTCGATGAGATGGGCGAATACGCGATCTTCGCCGGCCCCAACATTCACTATGCCACCGCCAACTGGTGGGCCACCCTCACCGTCCTGCCCCAGCTGACCGGCTGGCCGGAGAACAAGGGCGCCCGCAATCTCGACAACTACGAATCCCTTCAAGTCCGACTGAAGATCGGCTACGACTTCTGATCATCGCGCCATGCGCTTCACGCCCTTCATCGCCGGCAGCACCGTCGCCATAATCGGCAGCACCTCGGGCTTCGCCACCGAATATCTCACGGTTTCCCAGGCGCAGCAGGCAATCTTCCCCGGTGCCGCCTTTACCGACGCCGCCGTTCGCCTCACACCCGCACAGGTAAAAATCGTCTCCGAGAAAAGCGGCGTGCGCCTGCGTTCACCCGACATCCATGCCTGGCGCACCGACACCGGCGGCTGGTTTTTCGTCGATGAAGTCCTGGGGAAGCACGAGTTCATAACCTACGCCGTCGGTCTCGACGCCAAGGGCGCCGTCTGCGGCGTCGAGATTCTCGTCTACAAGGAAAGCTACGGCCAGCAGGTCCGGAACCCGCAGTGGCGCGCACAGTTCGCCGGCAAGACCGCCCTCTCCCCACTCAAACTCGACAAAGATATCAAAAACATTTCCGGCGCCACTCTTTCCAGTCGCCACGTGATGGAAGGCGTTAAACGCATCCTCGCGATCCATGAAACCGCCTTCGCCCATTCCTGAGCCCGTGCTCCGCCGCGCCCGCCCGCTTCTCGGCACCTTCGTCGAGATCCGGGCCTCCGGCCTGCCCGCTTCCCGCCTCGAACGCGCCGTCGAAAAAGCCTTTGCCGCCATCGTCCGCGTGCAGGCGCTCATGAGTTTTCATGAACCCACGAGCGATCTATCCCGCCTCAACCGTCTGGCCGTGCGCCGTGCCGTGCGCGTCGATGCCGCCACGTGGACCGTGCTCCGCCAAGCCATCATCATGGCCCGCGCCAGCGCAGGCTGCTTCGACCCCTCCATCGCTCCGGTCCTCCAACGCCACGGACTGTTGCTGGGCCAACCGACCGTCTCCCGCGCCGACTGGCACGCCATCCGGCTTCTCCCCGGTCGCCGCGTGCGCTTTCTTGCTCCGCTCACGCTTGATCTCGGCGGCATCGCCAAAGGCTACGCGGTAGATCGC